>Ga0180437_10000409_pt1 | contig 84405 bp, 134 predicted proteins | sample SS_ome_4_FD_132410 | JGI IMG/M metagenome (GOLD analysis project Ga0180437, IMG submission 132410) | Hypersaline lake sediment archaeal communities from the Salton Sea, California, USA - SS_3_D_1 metaG | ecosystem: Environmental > Aquatic > Non-marine Saline and Alkaline > Hypersaline >...
CCAGGATGAAAAGATATGGGATGATGTTCTTTGTTACGAATCATCTGCATATTATGAGGGTTATTATTTAAATCAAATTGAACTTGCTATATGGCTATATAAAAATAAAGGACATCGTAATAATCAAATAGTATTACAAATAGCCAAACCTACCGATATGTTATTACAAGATCCTCCTTGTTTAAGGCATATAGATACACGTATTCAGGATAATAAACTACACTTTATTATCTATTTTAGATCATGGGATCTATGGGCAGGAATGCCTGCCAATCTTGCAGGTATCGAAGCTCTACAACAATATATGGCAAATGAGATAGGGGTTCAGCAAGGAGAGTTCATTGTTGAATCTAAAGGACTTCATTTGTATGGATATGCAGAAGATTTGGCCCGATTAAGGACAATGAAAAATATCAGTAAGAATTAAAAAAATTAATAAATAAGGTTGACTTTATTTTTATTCTCCTGTATAACTGTACTTAACACTAACCAAACAAGGAGATAAAACCATGCAAACCATCATAATTCCATCACCTTTACAGTCTTGGCCGCATAAAACTAACTATGAGTACAGAGCGTTATTAGAGGACCGGAGAGGCGAGAAAATAATAACAATTCAGGTGCGTGATACTACCGATTCAGATGACAAATGGGAATATACTCCTGGGAGATGGTATCTTGATAGTTTACGGAAAAGCATCAAGGATATAGTTTTTATTGATTATGGATCGGAATGGGCTGTTTGCGGTATGCAGGAGGTCATGAGAATAGCAGAAAATATCGATATATAGTAACATATACCGGGACCGAAAAGTCCCTATTAAATAATAAAGGTAGATTTTAATGGAAAATAGATATCGTTCTTTACTTGCAAAAAGAGATCTGCTTAAAAAACAACTTGCTCAAAAAACAACTCAACTTGAGCAAGTTGAAAAGGATCATAAAAATCATATCAAAGCAAGAGCTGTTATTACTGAACTGTTAGAAAACTCTCAGGATAAAATGAAAAAAAGAGTAGGGAGTTTAGTGACAAGCGCTATGTCCAGTGTTTTTAATCGTCCCTATAAATTCTCTTTAGAATTTATTCAAAAAAGAAACAAAGTAGAATGCGTGCCTGTTATAACAGAAAATGATATTATTAATGATGATATCAAATATGATATGGGAGGTGGAATTCTTCCTATTATTTCCTTTCCTCTTCGTATAGTTTTTAAAACTATACAGGCTAATCCTACAAGAGATGTTATTATATTAGATGAGCCAATAAAAGGTAGTCTTAGCGATCAGACATTGGATAAAACAATATCAATGTTTAACGAGCTATCTAAAAAACTCGGAATACAATTAATCCTAATAACCCATTATAAAGAACTGTCCAATGTATGTGATAAGGTTTTTCAAATAACTCATGATGGAAATAAAAGCATTGTTGAAGGGGATAAAACTGATGCTAAATCAAATAAAAATATTACAAAAAGAACAAGAACCAGACATTAAAGACCGGATAGGATTTTTTATTGTTGATGAATATTTTATTCTTAACCAATCTTTAGTTTTAACAAAAATAATAGAAAACTTTATAATCACAAATGTACAACATTTCCCTGCTTCCAAAAGACTTAAATATACAGCTATGTCTCTTTTGTTTGATAAAATAAAAAATAATGATCCAGTACCACAATATGAGATTATTATAACTAAACAAAATGATCCACAACATGATATTGTAGTATATGATCTAAAAGTAAATAAAATAAAGGAGGCGATTTCCTAATTAATTTTTAATCTTTCATTTATAAAGGGAGGGAACTAATGGACCATAATTTTGATAATGTTATTAACAACTTGATCAGTAATGGATGGAGACTTGATGAGAGATCTCCTAATTTCAAATTACTTGAACCTCCTGATGGGGATCTTAGAAAACATTTTAAAATGAAATGGAAAGAAATCATATATAAGAATAAACCATTATTCATTCCCGATTTCGCTTTATTAGAAAACTAAATGGAGGATTATTTATGCTTTATCTTTTTTTATTTATGATTGGATGGTTTTTTGCCATGTATATTTGTCAAATTTACTATAAAGAAATGTTTAAATTAACATTAGATAGATATCTTAATAAATATATTGAATTGCTTAAAAAGCTATCAGAAGAAAATGAATCTTTAAAAAAAGAAAATGAGTTTATTAAAAACTCTTTAGATAATTAATCTGCTAATAAATTAGAATCTAAGTTTAACTACATGACTGCACTAAAAGGTAATTGGAATGGCATTGAATAAGTTTTTAGTCCTTAAATATAACACATATGAAGTCCTCCTTTTTCACTGGATTAAAATGTGAATTATGTTTTATACTACTAAAAAAGAAAATTTATTAAATAGATGCGTAGATACTTTCCAGGTTGCTTTTAGAGATTCTATTTTATTATTATTTAAAGGAGTCTTTTATGTGGGATTTGGATAACTGGTACACTGGTGATTATAATATCTATCAAAGTGATAGTAAGGATAATAAAAAAGAACAAAATGTTAATTGTTGGTGTGGTACTAAAGCAGTTAAAAAATGTAAACGATGTGATCAACCCCTTTGTAATAATTACTTTTGTAAAATTGAACATAATTCTCAAAAACATTAAGGAGCTATTGATGAAAAAACAACCTATTCGATACTATTATGTCACATTTAGTTATATTGCTTATCCTATTGGAAAAAGGGAAGATAAGCAATTACATATAACTGATATGGTATTACTTGATACATCTGAAGAAGAATTACAAAGGGGATTAGCAAGAATACATATAGCTCTCAAAGATAAACTAATGGAAATAGATCAATCTATACCAGCAAGTTATATAGTTAGAACTAAAAAACAGATACTAAGCCATATTGAAGATGAGAAAAGACTTTTAAAAAATATTAAAAGGAAATAATATGTCTAATTTTAGATATTATATTTTGAAATGGTATAAAAGCAAATGGAATAAACGAACCCCTAAAAAAAGGAGGAACAAGAATGGCAGATCCAAATAAAAAATTAAGTGTTAAATCTTACTTTGCTATGATCATTACTCTTGCTACAATCTGCAGTGGAATATTTTTTATTGAAGATCGCTATGCTAAGGCTGAAGAAACCAACAAAAGTATATCTATGCTAAAGGCAGAAACCACTCAAACATTTACTCAGATAAGAAAAGATCTAAGAAAAGATGCTTTACAAGCAAGAAAACAAATCCTCTTAAACAGAAAATACCTTCTTAGATCTTACAAAAGAAAATATCCCAATGATCCTGAAATCGATAGGGATATTAAAGAAGTTAAAGAAGAGATCAGTATTGTAAATGAACTACTTGATAGAGAATCTTTATAATCACATTCCTGTAGCGTTTAAAAGTCTCAAACGTACCTGATACCAATCTTGAGTAGGGTCAGGTACGTTTATATAATCAGGTCTTAATACATGCGGTATAACCTCAACAGGCTCTCCTGATTCATGATCAAATACCACATCTTTAGTAGTACCATCACACATTGTCAATGTCATAATATTTTGAGTGGCTCTATCTCTTAACTGAATCAATTTATCCACTTTATCTTTTGATAACCAGCTACAATCAAGAATAATTGGCTGAGTGGCTGCTAAAGGGCTTATATTTTCTAAAGTAGCTGTTCCATCAAGAGCAAGTCTAACACTTTGAGGAACAGGAGTCCAGGCCCATTCATTTTCAAATATACAGTCCTCAGATAAATCAGTACTCAAGGGTATTACAGGATCTGATAAATTTGCCATACTCATATAAACACCTCCTTATACTATTACATCTGTACTTTGTGGCAATGATGGAGCTTGATTTTGTATTATTCCATCTAATATAAAACATTTATTTCCTACTGGAATATTTGATCCTATAACAGTATATTCTTGATCATATAAATCTTTAACTATGCTGTTATCTCCTGATATACTTAAAACAGTAGCTATCATTAAATCAGCTCTTTCAGATAGTCTTTTAAACTTAGTCCATACATTTGTTGACATTATGTCCAACTCCTTTCTACACTCACTATCTGTGTTACTTGTGGCAAAGATGCCTCTATGCTTACAGATGTTATCAAGCCTCTCCATACTTCAAATAAATCCTCTACTTGAACTATGTCTGTTGGAAACAATAATTTTGGTCTTACTGCTGATGATTGAAGTGGCAATGGTAATCTCATTGTATAATTAGTTTTATTGTATCCATCTTGATCAAGGATGTTTCTGCCTTTTTCAGCATTGACTTGAGCTGTTGTTAATAAAGTTAACGATACACTTGGAGCTGGAATTGTCCAAGGTTCTCCATCTCTTTTTACATGGGTTATGTATCCAGCTTCTCTACCAGTGACAAACACATTATCATATTTAGATTTTGGACTCCATTCAATATCTTGTCCAAATATAACTCCAGCAAGTATGTATTCATCTGGAGTTATGCTATCAAAGTTCTTTGGAGATGTGGGATATCTATAATTAAATATCATTCTTTTTTCATATGTTTCAGATAATGGAAATCCACCTTTGGTCATCATAACTCCACCACTTGCTTTGACCACCTCACTACAGATATCTATAATGGTTTTATCCTTAACACTATAAATATCCCCTGGAATATTCCAATCAACAACATTCCAATCCTGGAACCATCCCTCAGCATCTAATTCATAACCGGTTATTTGTTGAGCATTGATGCCAAGAGGATAAGAAGTGGAATCCCATGTTTTTGTTTGTAGTATAGCATATGGCTTTGCAAGGGAACAGCTTGGGGATCTTCCTTGGATATTGTATGTTCCATTACCGTACTCGTAATTCTCTGATATTTGCTCTACCCAAAAATGCCAGTAGTATTCATTTATATTCAATCTAACTTCTATAGGACCTTGACCTGTAGGTCTCGCGTATTCTGCATCAACTCTTGTATTACAAATAGCAGAAAAATTCCATGTCCAGGAATCTATATCTGTACTAACACTTGCTGATAATATATTAATCTTTTGCCCATCACTTACTCTAATTAAAGTTACATCATTCTTTATCATGATAACACTCCCTGTTGCTATCCATGCGCTTTCACATCCTTGTGGAGTAGGACCTATAATTACTTTATCTTCATCATATTCAGCTTGGCAAATAACATCTATTACATTTCCTATGTTCCATCCACTTTCACAAAGTACATCAACAAATAAACCCCTACTCCAAGCACTTTGACAATTAACATCAACAAATAAGACCCTACTCCAAGCAGATTCACATTGCTTATCTATTGGAGTAGCTATATCCCATCCACTTTCACATAAAACATCGATTGATAAAGCTATCTCCCATGCTGATTCACATAATAAATCAACAGTAAGGGCTTTTGACCATGCACTGTTACATTGCTTATCTATTGGAATAGATCGTTCCCATGCTGATTCACATTGCTTATCTATTGGAATAGATCGTTCCCATGCTGATTCACATTGAACATCTTTAGCAACTGTTTTAGCCCAAGCACTTTCACAATCTGTGTCCAAAGATACTGAAGTACTCCAAGAACAAGAACAAGGCACAATCATATTTGGATTTAATAAACTCATTAAGAAGCTACATCCCCTCTTATTTCAAATACAGAGCTATCATCTGTAGTATCTGATGCCCTTGCATTTATCACTCTTGCTATCCACAAAGGAGCACCTGCCTCAATGGTATTAAATCGTATAATATTTCCTACCTGCCATCCTATCCCCCATCCGGCATTGCTTAATGTGAAATAAACAGCACCTGTATTTGGGTTAGTAATAGCTATATTAGCTCCACCATCTCCAACTGTTATTCCTGCCTGAACTACTCCTAAATGCTCATTATTCACAGAAACAACAAAGGTATCTGTATCAATAACAGATGTAATTTCTATAGCCCATTTACCATCCTCAGCACCATGATTAGTTACTATTACTGGATATGTTACATGGTCATAGGTTCCATCTGCTGGATTGCCTATCTGAGTATCACTATATGTTGATCCATCCCATGTTTGTTGTGTGAACCATGTATCATATGATGCCTGTAAATCTCCTTTAACAATAGCGTTGCTAATTGTTGTATTAGCTGCTGAAAAAGAATTACTTAATTGATTAGCTATGATTATTCTATCATGATAAACAGATTGGATAATAACTGCCTCTACATTTACTCCATCATTTAAAATAGCTAAATCATCTTTTTTGAAAGCAGGCACCATTCCATCTGGAGGAAATTTACCAGTATTTATTTGATCATAATCTATGGGATAAGTATATCCCCCATAAATATAATCTACTAAAAAGGAATCAACAGCTACAGAATCATTAAAAGATATTATAGCATATCCATTTTCCTTATCAAGAAAACCATTACCATCACCAGTTAAAACACCACCTACTTCTTCTATTTGTATATCTGATAAATCAGTAGCTTTTTTTGCTTTTGCTAAAAAAGTATTTAAAACCAGATTATCTCCGGCAAGAACCACAGAAAAGTTTTTAGTTGTTCGAGGTATGGAAAAATATTCTGCAATAATGGATGAGATAACATCTGTTCCATCTGTGCTTGTTAAATTGCCAGTTCCCAAAGTATAATTGAAATCTCCTGCTACATCCGGAAAACCTGACATATCTGTTACATTACTTGCTACAAATGATCCATTAATGCCATAAGTGCCTGAAAAAGAAAATATACCATCCGGAGAATAAGCCCCACTTCTTACTCCAAGATCTATATTTGAATAGAATGGGCTAAATACTTGCTCAACAAGCCAAGTTTCACCATTATCATTTGTGTAAAGCACTATACCTACTTTAGCTGTAGTGGGATAATTATTTGCGCTCTTAACAGGCACTACAAAAGTTTTTTGACCGTTATTAAAAACAGGACCAAAATTTGCTGTAGTTACTGAACCCCAATCAGGTATACTATCTATAATTTTGGATAATAGAGTGCTCCAGGTTTTCCCACCATCAGTTGATCTTAAAACTTCATTATTAGTTGTGGTAAGCATCCATGTGTTATTAGATTTATTACAAGATACTCCTGTTATATCGCCTGTTATGCCTGTATTCTTAGCTGTGTAGGTTTGTCCATCAGAACTGTAATAAAGTATGGATGTGTTAAGAGTCCATACTATAATTACATCATCTCCATTTTCATCAGTCCCCTCAGCAGCACCTCCAAGAGTATATCCGAATATTTGAGCACTTACAGTCCAGTTACTATAATCATCACTGTACATAACCTTATTTTCTCTTGAAACAAGAACTATCCTTCCATTTACTTGAGCAGCTCCTCTCACATCTGCCCATTCTCCTGCTACCCATCCCGATGCATTTTTCAAATCAATATGGGACCATACTCCAGCAGTACCATCTCTAACAATCACTCCCCATTCTTCTGTTGTTGATTGTGATGTGCCAAATACAAATTGTTTATCATTAACTGAATCATAGTACATGCCTCTTATCTGCTCTACCCAATAACCAAAACTCTGTCCATCTATCTGATCCCCTTTTTGAAGCACAACAACATAATCATATCCATTACTACCTGAGTACACTCTTGGGGCCTTAGTGTACTGTCCTGGAACCTGAGTATCAGGCACAAAAAAAGTATCTTTGTGATAATAAGTTTTATAAAGATTATATGTTCTATTATCATAATTGCTCCCTTGATCATCTCCAGGACCTATTATTGTCCGTTTATCCCATTGTAATACACCATTGCCATTATCTATTACATTATAAGGGCCTCCACTTGTTAATGATACTTTCAACAATATAGATCCAGGATTAATACTGGACATTCCAAAATCAAGAGGTATAGGTAAATTACCTGGATTCCCGCATGGAATATTTTCTTGTTCAGTAAATCCTACTTCACTTTGATATTCATATATCAAATGTGTTCCTATATCAGGAGCATTATCTAAATTGATGGATACCAAATCTGTATCAAGATCAATAGTACCTGTCCCATAACCATCAATAGTACCTGTTCCATCATCTTGCAGTTGTTCCCATTTATTATTCACTCTTACTTTTATAACAAGAGTACCTACTTTTATAGGACCATATTCCATTATTTTATTATAATTAGTTTGTCCCTCAGAAACTAACAAACTATCACTATACCAAGGCTGTAAAATCCCATTAACATATTTATTCAGTTTATCTATCCAATAATTATCTATTACACTTGCTAATGGAAAAGGAGCATAGTCTTCAATCACAATATTATTTAATATTGTAGGGATTAATCTTACCTTAGAGGTATCAACACGTAGTACAGTATCAAAAGGGGAAGCATCTTGTCCTAATTTAATATGACCATAACATTTCCAGCTTGGATTTATAGTAGTTTGATTTAAAGTTTTTCCAGCATCATGAGCATATTCTAATGTATCTGAAAAATAAATTGCCTTATAAATAATCCTATGTACTCTTCCTTCATTGTAAGTGATATCATCTATTATTGTCTCTACTTTATTGATCTGTCTAAATTCAGTTTTAACCCCATCAACAATAACAACTATATCTCCTACACTAACTGACAATGTGTTTATTTGCTCAGATACTATTTTCCATTGCTGTATAACATTCCCATCATAAGTCACAACAAACTCTTTGTATCTTTCTATCTCTGATGCTTTAAATATCATTTTCTCATCACCTGCATTAGTTGGATATGCAGATACAGCATCACCATAAGGAATTCCACTATCTATAGTATAAGATTCTAACACTTCTTGCATACCACCAGCTCCACCTTTTATTTGGGCATTATCATCAGTGTTAAATAAAATAATGGAAACATTTTCATCATCTGGTGGTAACTTAACTACAAAATGAGATCCACCATACACATCAGTATTGTCAGAATCTACTTTTATCCATACTTTTCTTAACTGAATACGACCATATAATCTATCTATGCGGGTAATATTACCAAAAAGATTATTCATTGGAGAGGCACAATCAACAGTGGTATTCCCCATATATCCACCACTCTGATCTGTATCTGTCATATTCTCAGAATTGTACAGTTTAATATCATTTGAATCTATAGTCATAATTCCTCCCTGTTATATTGATGATGCTTGTGCTCTTTCCAATGCCTTAATCATGCTCAAAGCTTCTTGTTGCTGGAACATGCCTCTATAAGTTCCTTGACTACCTACCCTTAGATCTACAGCTATTTGCTTTAATGTATTGGTCACATTTCCACCTGATGCAAATCCTTTTGGAACTATACCACCTGTTGAGAATTTTTGTGGAGTATATCTTGAAAATAAATTCTTAACATCTGATCCACTTTTTACTTTATTCATAGATTCCATAAATCCAGGTAATGAAGTATCCATTACCCTTGTAGATACTGCATTAGTAACACGTTCACCAAATGTCAATAAAGCAGGGACTACATCCGATAAACCAAAACCGGGAACTTTAAAACCTTCACTTACTGTTGGACCTACAGGACCTCCCTCAGCTCTTCTTATAGATGTGGCAGTTCCTACCCCTCTTTGTGATGTTCCTCCTCTGGCAGTAGAAGCAGTTTTTGATGCATAACTTTCAATGGAATCTATATCTTCTTTAGTTCTTTTTACTATATCATCACTTGTATCAGCGAATTTTTGTTTGAATATTTCATCTAAAGCAGTTAATTTATCTTGCTGTTGTTTAATGCCCTCATCCAAGGCTCCCATCATTCTTTGGTTATACATATTCATATCACTTGTGGCTAATTCAGCATATCTATTCATCAATGAGGCCATATAATTAGCGTATTTATTTGTTAACTGTTCAAGTGCCTTTTCTGCTACTGCTGTTTTAATATCTATTTCCATATCTTGATTAACAGTATCAGCAAGTAAATTAACCTTATCTACTAATAAAAGGATTTGTTGTTTGGATTCCTCCATAGCTTGCTGGTTTATTTCTTGTTGTTTCTTTAATCCTTCCATATACAGATCAAGGGCTTTTTCAGCATTGCTTCCAGCTTGTTTCATTTGATTAAGAGCTTGATCATTAGTTTCTTTTATGATCTTATTCTGTTCAGTTTCATATGTTCTTAAAGCATCACCAGCTTTTTGACCATATTCATTTACTAAATCAATGGCTGTTTCAGTGGTTTCTTCCAATGCTTGAACAGTATTGCCTTCAGCATCTTGGACATCTCTTGCAAGAGTCTCAGCAAGTTCTTGCGCTTTTAAATATAATTGGGAAGCAAGTTCGTATTCACCTTTTAACTCTGCCTCTCTTGCTTTAGCTGCTATCTCTTCAGCCTGCCTTCTATCATCTCTCCACTTTTCAAGATCACTCATTAAACCTTGTTGTAATGATCTTATCTTTTCATCAGTGGTTTCAGTTATGCCAAGTATTTGTTCAGACATATCAACATATGTCTGAACTAATTCAGATGCAAGACCTTGTGCCTTAATAAAATAATCCTTAGCCATCATGTATTGGCCTTCTTGCATCATTCTATTTGCTTCAGCATAAGCACTATCATATTGCATTCTTTTGTTTACTAAATCTTCTTGTCCACTAAGAATAGTAGCATTGGCTTCAGCTATGATATCTACTGTGTTTTGTGCTATAGATATCCTTTCCTCTTCAATTTCCTCCATTTCCTTAGCAAGACGTTTCTGTTCTCCAAGTAACTTATCTATATTTTTAGATGCCTCATCATAATATTTTTCAATATCTTCCAGCATTGCTTCCAAGGTATCGGAATGTGCTCTACCTATTTTTTTACCATTAAAATACATGGTTTGTATAAGGGTGTCTACTTCACCTACCATATCAGCTACATTGCTACCAAGATCCTCAGAGACATTTTGGAATTCCTCACCTATATTAGTGGAGAAATTGCCTATCTTTTCAACTATACCAAGTAATTTATCACCAAAATCTTTAAATTCTTTTGTAGTGTCTTCAATCCCTTTTTTAAAATCCATGACAGCCTTGCCAGCACCTTGAACACCTTTGCGGACAATTATCATGGTTCCACCTTTTTCTTTATCTGCTTCAGCACTTTTTTCAGTTGCTTTAGTGGCTTCAGATGTGGCCTTTGCTCCATCTTTCTTAGCTGCTGTTAATGCCTTTTCAGCAGCTATCTTTTTTTGAATAGCTGCTTTATATTCATCACTATCCCTACCGTACCTTATCTTAGCATCATTGGCTTCTTTTTGGGCTATCCTTACCTTATCATTTAAATAAGATTGTTCAGCAGCAGTCTTTCTCTTAACGGCTTCTAAATGGGATATTGTTCCTTGATTTTCCAGTTGTTCTATATAACCGATACTCTGTTCATGCATAGCATCTTTTTGCTGCAAATGCTGTTGTTCTTGTTCCTGCAATTGAGCTGCTGTTTCTTCTGCTTGAGCTATTCTTGCTTCATCCAATGAAGCTTGAGCCTCAAAAAGTTCTTCTTGGGCTTTTTTATATTGTTTAGTATCTTCTCCATACATTCCGGATATAGCTTGAAAATATTCCTTGGCTATATCCAATAGCTTTTTAGCTTTTTGCTCATTTACCCTAACTGCTTCTGATGCAGCTTTCTTTTCACTTTTAAGATTCTTGGCTTGTGCTAATTGTATAGATCTTACTTCTTTATCAAGCTGGTTTTCTATTTTTTTCTTTCTTACATCATAAGATTTAACAATAGCTTCTGTTTGTGCTTTAATAGAATTTTGAACAACTTTCTTCTGGAAGTCTGCAAGTTCAAGAGTTATTAATTTCTCTTTTTCTGCATTCTCCATTGAGCTATCTAAAATATTTTGTAAATTGGTCTGATGAGTTTGCAAGATAGCATTAAATCCTATTTTTGCATCTTCAGACATCTTAAGGAAAGTTTGTTTATATTGAGATTTTAATTGTTCGGTTAATTGAGTGCTTGTATTGGATATATTTACCTTACCTTGAGTCCAATTGCTTTCAATAAGCTGTATACCCTTAGCATGTGCTTGTGTGACATTTTCAACTTGTGCTGTCATTTCATCAGCATCTAATGTCTTTTTTAAAGCCTCTGCTGCCTTATCTGCTGCTTCCTGTAATTTTTCCGCTGATTCAACAGCAGCAGCATCACTTTCTTTAGTAGCTTTTGTTTTGCTTTTCATGGAAACAATTGTTCGGTTTAATATATCTTGCTCCCTATTTAAAGCACTTAATCTTTTTTCAAGTTTAGAAGTATCTAATCCTAAAAACTGTCTTGCAGCTATGCTTAATTCATAATACCCTTTACTAACCATCAACACCATGTCATGAATAGCTGCAAATGTTAGCTGGACTCTTTCCCCTACCGATTGAGTTCCATTTTCAAATAACTTTAATTCATTTATAATTAAACCAAGAGATATCCCCGCTATAGCAGCTCCAATAACTCCAAGAGCTATGTTAAATTTGGAGACAGCAGCAGTGCTAAGGGTTAATTGACTGGTAAATCCTTTTAATAATCCTATTGCTGCTGTCATGGACCCACCAAACATATTCATAGCCACACCAGCAGCTCCAAGAGCCAATGTGAAAGCTCCTATACCTAAAACAATGGCATCAAGTATAGGAGCTATAGGACCAAGTGATTTATGAAAATCTGTTAATAGATTTATCACTTTAGCAACTGAATTTAACATATCTGCCATTGCTGGTTCAAGACCACTGACAATTGTCTGTACAAATCCATCAACAGCACTCATTAATCTTCTAAATGCACCTCCAAGAGTTTCCTCCATTCTATCAGATATACCTTTTGTAGTGATATCTGTTTCATGCATTTTTTCAATCATTTTTTCAAGCGCTTCACTTCCTTGACTAATAAGAGCAAGCATTCCAGGTCCAGCTCTAAGACCAAATACCTCCATAGCTTCAGCAGTTGTGATTCCTGATTTTTCTAACTGCTTTATGATATCAACATAGCTTTTCATTTTACCATCTGAATTAGTTATCTCGATGGTTGTTTGGCCTATTCTTTTACCTAACTGATCAAGCACTTCTTGGGCTTTTTTGGTAGGACTTAGCAGCCTTGTCATGGAACCTCTTAAAGCTGTACCTCCCATTTCCCCTTTATAACCAGCATTGGCAAGCTGTCCAAGAACAGCAGTAACTTCTTCAAAATCAAACCCAGCACTTTTAGCAACTGGTCCCGCATAAGCAAAAGCTGTTCCAAGCTCTTCCAGATTGGTATTAGCAGATGTAAAACCTCTTACAAGCACATCATTAACCCTGGACATATCCTCTACTTGTAAACCATAGCCCGACATAATATTAGTAGTGATATCTGCTGCACGTCCAAGATCCATAGCTCCAGCAGAAGCAAGTTGTAAAACACCGGGCAGGGCTTGAATGGAATCTTTTACCTCAAATCCTGCCATTGACATAAATTGCAAACCTTCAGCAGCTTGGGAAGCTGTATATCTTGTTTCCCTGCCCATCTTTTGAGCAATTTCTGTCATATCCGCCATTTGCTGTTGAGTGGCATTAGAAACAGATCCAGCTTTAGCCATAGTATCACTAAATTGCGCTATGCTTTTAACTCCCATAGCAAAAGGTGCTACCATAGCTCCACCAATAGCTGTTAATGCTATTCCTGCTTCACCTACCGATTTAGTTAGTTTTTTAAATCCCTGATCAATGTTTTTAAGCTTATTCCCTTTCTTGGAAACATTATCAAGTTCTTTACCTAACTTATCAGTACTTTTAGCTGCCTGATCAGCAGACTTATCAACAGTCTTCAGGGATGTTGCTATTTTTTTAATCCCTGCACTGGTTTTATCTACTAACTCAAATAATATTCGTACACTTTTTTCAACTGTATCAGCCATTATTTAAGTCCTTTCATTGTTCTTGCTAATCTTTCCCAATCCCGGTTTGCTTCCTCTGGTGTTACTATTACTTTTTTCTTTTTACTTGGAGATGTCATGCTATTAATTTGTTTGTTTAGATCTTCATATTTTAAATGATTAGCCATCCAAGCAAGTTTAGTTTCTTGTAGTTTTTCTTCATTTTTATCTGATTGCTCGTCATTAATGGCTTTCAAAAATACTCCAATCTCTCCTAATGTATATTTTTTTATATCAATCCATCTATGACCATTCTGCACTAAGGTTTGGAAGGCTCTTCCAATTTCGTTTCCTCTTCTTTCTCTGTACTTGGCCCTTGGATCAGATTCACTATTTGATCCTTCAGGCTTACGAAGTTTTTTTCCAAACCCTTTTGACTTTGTATGTTCACTTCTAAACATTTACTAAATAATTCTGAAGCTATTTTAGGAGGCATTTTTCTTATACTGTCTTCAGTAATTCCCGACATATCACTAATTACTGAAATAGCATGATCAGAAATGAAATTCCCTATTCTTGGAAGGATTAAAATGATTTGATTTATGATTTGGCTTTGACTTTGGCCTGATGTGGTGTTCATATCATTTTGAAGTTCTTGAAAAAGAACTTCTCTCCACTCCTCCATTAATGTTCCAAATCTTTTTATAACAGATGCAAAATCTTCTAACCCAAGAGGTTTAATATTGATGGTTGTTTTTCCTATTGTATAATCTTCACCTGGAAGCAGTAAATCCCAATCTTCATTAGACAAGTCAATTTTAGTGGTTTTTTCTTCGTTCATTTTTTCTCCCTGATTAAAGCTTCCCTGTTTAAAAAAAGGGCAGGAAGACGGAAACAGGGAGTGTAAACGTCTTATCGGCCATATGAACCTATCCTGCCCTAAACTGTTAATTATTCTTATTAAAGAATAATGACTTTACCATAAGGTTCAGTAGGATGATTAGTTTCATCCTTTAGAATCTCATAAGTGAATTCCATCATTTGCCAATCATCACCAATCCAAGATAAATCTCCACTTGGAGCTAAATCAGCTCTCCAAATAACAAGCTCTTTATTAGCTCCAACAGGATTATCAGATACGAATCTAAGTTTTCCTTCAATCTGTGTTTCTTCAAACATATTTAATGTTTGATAAGTAACAGCAGCTCTATGATACCTAATAGTAATATTAGCATCTGCTGTATCAATAGCTCCTCCCTCAACTATATAAATCCTTCCAGTTGAACTATCTATTTTGTAATCATCATTTAATGTATAGATAGTTGTTGGAGTATCTGTATCATATACCAAAATATTGGTAGTATCAAAAGCAGCTACAGTACCTGTCAATGCTGAAAAATCACAATCAGCACTCCAGATGCCATCAGTAATAACATCCCCATCAACTAATGCTTCATCATTAGCATCAGTATTAACAACATAAAGAATACCTGTTGTTGATGTTATTTGTGTAACAGCTATTACTTGATTATCTTTAGTACCAGAAGCCCCCACATAAATGCTATCTCCTGGAGATGGGACACCTCCTGCTAAATTATCATAAGGAACCCTGAGACAGCCAATTGATCTTGATCCTATTTCATGATACCTGTTACCTGCTACTCCAGCATTAGCAAGTGCCTTTACTAAACTTTGCAGATTATTTCCTACTGCTGTTTGTGTCACTGAAGTTGGATCAGTCATGAATGTTAAAGCCAAATTATCTCCATTAGGCTCATCTAATGTGATTGCGCCTGCTGGTGTAATTTGTAACACTACAGTTTTATCCTTTGACTTCAAACCTGATCTACTATTAAAATGATCAAGTTTTTCTGTAGCAATGTTTACCGTAAAATTCGGACAGTTCCCAAGATCACGTTCACCTTCATAAGAGCCATCTGGCATTTTCTTATCGAAGAAAAGCTTACCGCGTCCAAGGGAATAATTATTAGGATTTGGAGCATTTGACATTATTTTCCTCCTTTACTTAAGTGTATCATCTTCATACGTCATTTTAAAAATTACCTGCATACCCAGGACCCCTGGGATTCCTTGGTTGAACGGACCTATGGTTTGGCTCTCCTTAAACATTACACCTTGTAATAAAGTAGGGCCTCCATCAAAAGCATGTAGTATAACCTCCTTGCGTAATTCCTTAACCTTTACACTGGACATCTCCCAAACCTCCACAATAATATCTAATGATCGGATTAAAGGATATCCAGTATAAGTCCTGCTTACTTCTTTTATTATGTTATCTTCGCCTTCTTGTATAAGAAGACAGGGCATGTGCTTTTCAGTAACTTGAAAATCTATATTTCTTTTAAATAACTTTAATCCCATTAAAGTAAAAATAGGTTTTAACCTATTTTCCAATGCTTCTATTCCAAGTTCTCTGTTTTCCATTATTTTATAACCTTATCAACTATATCTGCTAATGTTGTCATAAATTTATCTATACTTTTATCATCCACAACCTTATTAACCACACCTCCTACTGCTTGGGATGAATATATTTTACCTTCAGAAAGAACAGTTTTAGGTCCAGGAGATTTCCAAGGTCTTTTTCCTGGAGTAGATCCCACTTCAATAGGAACAGCATAAGGAAGGGAATTGTTTATTTCCCCTTGATATGAATCTGATGTTTGTTTAAAATCCAATTGCCATGCAGCTCTTAAGGCTCCCTTATCTACCGGAGTATTTCTTTGTATATCAGTATGAGCATCTATTACAAATTTAGTCACAACAGATTTTGACATGCTTCTTAACTTTGGAATAATAGATCTTTCTAACTCTCTTCTAAATTTTTTAACTTCTTTGGTATCTATTATTTTGCTCATCCGTTAAATACCTTTTTACAGATTAATATCCACATAGCATCAGCAGGTAATAATTGAGGATGCACTACGTACCATACCTCTCCATTGTTTCTTGTTATCTTAGCCTTATTAGCTACTTCAAATGTAACTTGTTCAGCAGGTACATAAAACACTGTATCACCTGCCCTTATATTTTGTTCCTCTGATGTTATTCTTTCAGACATTCTTTGAGTTAGAGTACCTTTGATACATTGTAAATCATATGTTTGTACAGTCTCTGTTATTTCAAATGTAACAGGGTCCTGATGTTGAGTAGGTTCAGTAGTATAAGTTACTCTTTCAGCCACATCTCCAAAAGCTGTGACAATTGTAGTAGCTGCTTTTTGAAAGGTTTCCATCAATCCCATTTATTTACCTCCTCTTACTACTGAATTATCATAAGCAGACAATGTTCCATAGTCACTTAACATCTGTGCCACATATTCCGGGATTACATTTGGACGATCAAGCCTGTCTACTTCCATTTCAAGTACATCAGCTTTTATCCGTTTGATTCCTAAAGTATCGGGTTCAGCAGTTCTATCAGATTTTAAAAGCCACTTAGCAAATTCAGATGTGGCATTAACCAGAAACTGAGGAATGCTACTATCATCTATTTTTACATTATCCTGATTATACCATTGTGTTCTTGGAACTTTTAGAGATTGTGTATCTGAGGCTATTTTACCATCCCAATCCATTTGCTCATCTATAATCCTTGTGGCTGATATCAGTGCTCTTTTCTTGTTTGTGTCTGTAGCATTATCCCAATCAGATATATACAAACAAGTATTCATATAGGCATTGGCTTGATCTAAAGTTGCATAGCTATTAGCATCAGATGCTCCTGGAGTGGCTATAATTTCTACAGACATTTTTACCCTCTTATGATATCTTGGTTAATAGTAAATGTCTCATCACTTAAATCTATCTCATAATGTAATTCAGCACCCCATTCAAGCTGTAGAGCCATATAATAATCACCTGTATTCTGATCAGTATCTGTAGGATTTAAAACTATACTGACATATCCTAAACTGGGATCATTTATAGTTATTCCATTTCCTACTGATTTAGATATTATAGCAGAGGAGTCGGGGTCAGTTTTATTTTGCTTTACCATAAACAAAATAGATGTAGCTGAAGTCAGATTATCTAATAATTCCTTATTACCATCTCTAACAGCTATAGTCAATACAACTGAATTTCCTTTTTTTATTATCATAATTCCTCTTCTTTTTCTATCACTCCATTTAATTGATATTGAATCTCTACCGTTCCATTTAGTTCGTTAATCTGTTGTATTTCCCCTTGCAATGGATACTCTATTATCACGGATTCAATAGGTCCGATACTTTTTACCTTGGACTGAATGCCTTTAGTCATTATCCCTATACTTGCCATTATTGCCTCACTGTTCTATAGGATTGCATAACACCTGCAAGTTCAGTAGCTGATACAGTGAATTCCTCTATTACATCATTATCAGTTCCTACACTTGCAGGATTAGAATATATTCTAATCCTTGCTGAAGTCACTACTTCATTACTATATACTATTTGATCAATAGACATGTTTTCATATAAAGATACTACAGTTGGAACCATTGTAGTATTAACTATATTACTATCATAAAACACAGATAAATAATTAGGTTGATATCCATCTTTATCTATAATCACAGAATAAGAAGGAACTTGATAGGGAAAAGTATAATCAAATGGAGAATTAACAGTTTTCCATCCCGTACCATCTCCAGGATTAAATTGTATCTGAGGTAAATGATTTCCCCTTCTATCCATCACATTAAAAGTAACTTGATGAGCTGAAACAGTCACTGTTAAACTATCTTCGCTTGTAGCTCCTTCATTATCTTCAACCTGTAATCTCGTAGTGATAACACCAATATTACTATACAAATAAGTAAATGCCTGTACAGCCTCTAATAATGTAGCATATCCATTAATAGGAATCTCAGTCCATATATCTACTTCGCCATCAACCTTATATCTTGCTACATCAACTGTACCATCAGGATCATTAAAAGAAGCATCTGAAAATGGAGATATTGTGCCATGATCAAGTGTATTTTTATTACTGCCAGCATCCACTATAGGACTTAAATTAGATGTGTAAAGTATCTGTATTTCATCCAGTTGAATAGCTTGATTCCCATTACTAATAAAGAAAGTTTTAACCCATATATCTCCTACTGGAAAAAGATCTATGTTGATGTTTACTGTATTCTCATTGTTATAATTAGCTCCAGCAGAAACCCAAGCAGATCCATCAAAATACAACCAATCAGATCCATTGGAAGATAGTTGAAATCCTAAACTCCCTTCCAATACACCTGTTGTAACAGTGAAGCCATCCCATACATTAACTGTTCCTGATTCACCTGTAGTTTTATAAATGCTTGGCTCATCGTCACTGTAAAAGCTTTGTTCTGTTCCATTTCCAGCATTATATAAGTGAGCTATTTCATTTGTTGTCAATACTCTATCATATATAACTAATTCATCTATTTCTCCTCCCCAATGATTAGTTACATTATTTCTTGATCCAATAGAGCACGAATTAGAAACTAACATACTTTGTGTTAAATTATCATTATCAACAGTAACATCTCTCACAGTACCATCTACTGTAAAAACAATACCACTTGCTAATGAACTCCCATCATAAGTAACAACAGCATGATGCCAATTACCATCTCTAAATGTTTCATTTGTTGTTACAGATACAACATTGCCGGATAACCCACCTGCTAAATATAATCGCAATGCTGCACTTTTCATATCAAAGATCCATCCTTGAGCAGCTCCTATAGTATTAACTTTACTAATCAAAGTCATAGGTGTTTGTATTGTAGAGGATTTAAACCATATAGATATAGAAAAGGACTGATCTCTTTCAAAATTACAAATATTACCAAGATCAACTCTTTCATTTTGTGCTCTTACAAAAGATAAACAATTGTTTAATTTACCAGTAATCCAATTGGAATCATCCATGTTTTGAGTTGTTCCATTCCTATTATTACCTGAATCATCTGGAACAGTACTGCCAGAACTCTCATTAAAATGATAACGAGCATAGCAGTTTCTAAGATCCTCTATCAGGGAGGCAAATCCACCAGAAACTTCTATTTGATTATTGTCAAAATTATAGTTACCTGGAACATCAAAAGGTATCGAAAAAACCGCCATGCTCAAACTCCTTATTTGTTACCTGTTATCCATGATAAATATTTGCTCTTTTTACCAGATTTTTCAGCGCTCCGACCAACAGCGTATACACTACATACGCTTGTCCATGCCCACCAAAATTCTTCAGGCAAAACAAGCTGTGGTGTTTTTTCAGATGTATAAAATGTTAAGATTGGAAAAAGAACGTGTACTAAGAAAATGAAAAATAAACCAGCATACACAATGCTTGGTCTTGCTCGTTTAGTGTAATCATCTCCTTGTTGTAATTCAGCAACAATGATTTCTTTTTGTGCTGTTACTATTGTTGCTTCTCTTTGAGACAGCATTTTTTCAAGTTCAGCAGTAACTCTTAACTTTTCCTCTGGACTTGCTGCTTTAGGCCAAAATCTATCCATAATGGAATCAGCAAAGTCCTTTACACTTGAAATAGTCTGCCCAATGCCTGAAAAATCTTTAATATCAAGAGCCATAGTTGTTAATCCTTTTTTTCTATATCTTCTTTCTTTTCATCGATTTCTTCTTCTTTCTTTTCATCGTCTTTTTTTTCTTCTTTTTTTTCATTGGCATCATAAATTACCTTATCCGTTAATCCAAATTCATTCATAGATTCTTTAGCGGCATTATAGGCAATATCAAGTGTTTCACCTGCTGTTAGTTCCTTATCTTCCATAGCCACTTGAATTTCACTCATTACAGGCATTAATACTTGCATTACTTTTCCAACTACTTCAAACGTGTTCATCATTGTCTCCCTTCTTTTTAAATTTGTTTTCTAATAGTTCACCAATTAACTTCTTTAACTGTGCAAAAGCATCATTACCTTCCTCTTCCTCAATAACATACTTAGCATCAGCCATTTCCATTACTATATATCCATTTTCTGCTTTAGATATGGACATTGTTAAATTTATATTTTCCATGTTACTATCCTATCCATTTCTTAACATGTCTGCTATTCTTTCATAGCGTCTTGGCAAATCCCTTGCTGCTTTGGAATCAAGACATTCATTTGCAGCACTGATCCAGTCATTATTATGGATAGCAGCAATTAATTTTTTAAATCCTCTAAATCTAACAGGACCTAAATTAAATCTCATGTTAATTAATGCATGTTTACATTTTTTTGGAAAAATATCATATTCTACAAAAATAACTTTTAAATCCTTCTCACATTCCACGATATCATTTTGTAGAAGCATCATAGCTTCTTTTTTGCTGATCCCTTTTCCATCACTATCAATATTGCGCCCAATCCCTATAGTTAGTTTACCTGCTGGACATTTATACGCTTTTAATCTTAATCCCTCATCCTTAATCAATTCTTGTATAATTTCTTCCATCAGATAAACCTCCTTTATTATCTTAATTGACCTTGTTGTTTAGCAAGATCATTAATATAATTAGTTACTATTTTAGATTGAACAATAACTCTTACTCCACAACTTGGGCAATAATGCATGTTGTGCATTATTGGTTGCTGACAATTCAAACATATAAAACAATGACCGGAAAAAGATATTGCATGTGGTGATATAATATGCTGATCAGTTAATAACATAGAATTTTGATAACCTCCTACATTATTGTTATTCTGTTCAGGAACTATATCATGGATTGGACAAAGTGTATTTCTATACTCATCATTGCAATTACACAAATCATCCTCATGTGTATCAGAGTTATCCACTTTAGATTGATGTCGTTTTGGAGTTACTTTATCCATATTAATTCCTTTATCTGTTCAGAGAGATCCTGATTATCAGGATCTCTCTTATTTGCTTCATTAATAAAAATTCTTATTCAGATTCCACTTACTATGGGGAAAAGTTAATTGTTTTAATATTAGCAGAGTCAGTAAAGATAAATAAGTTAATTTCACTGACTCTGCATATTTACTCACTATTAACAGTTTCCTCAGAATCAGTTTCATCAGTTGTTGTATCTGCGACAACCGGAGGAGGTTCACATGGACCCTCAGTATCTCCATGAGCTAAGTGAATAGCAGCCTCTTCAGGGGATACAGTTATGGTTTCAGGTGTTCCAGAAGCATTACAACATACATCTACAGTTTCCGGTTCACATGCTCCTAATGTATCACCATGAGAAACGTGAATATCTGCTACAGCAGGATCACATTGAATGGTTTCACCATTACAGCATACTTCTACTTGTTCACAAGGACCCAAGGTATCACCATGATTATAATGTCCCGGTAAAGCGGAGCATGGAACTTCGAGAGTTTGTCCATTATGGCAAATCTCAATTTTTTCATCTCCGCCATTTCCTCCACCAGTATCATTATCTCCACAATTGTTAGTACAGTTAACAGTTACATTTACACCATCATCAGTAGAGCCTCCGTGACATCCGTGACGTCTACCGTTTCCGTTCCCATTATCGCCGTGATTATGGGAGTTTTGGGAACGTCCGCCGTTTCAAGGATGATGGGGATGACAAGGACGACAACAGCCCGTAGTACATCCACAAGCTACCTGAGTTTTAAGAGCCGTCAACTCTGCATTAGCAGCATTCAATTGACGTTCAATGTTTCTACTCTCAACAGCCTTGATTTCAGCAAGGATCTGTGATTTATCTTCACAAGCTTGACGTTCAACAGCAGCAAACTTCAAATTGTTTCCTGCTTCAAGAGCCAAGATTTGTTTTTGAGTTTCACAACAACATTCTTGATTTCTAAGCTGTGCCTCAAGATTAAGAACTTTATTGTCACAGCAGCAATCAGCAAGTTGTTGACGAATATCAGCATTATCACGCAAAGCATTAATTTGCTGTGCATCCAGTTTATCAGCAGTTCTCAATTCTGCACGAAATTGACCATCACGAAGATCAGTGAATTGGCGATCTCTGGTAGCATTTTCAAAAGCTTGGAGAGTGCCAATATTTCCAGCTTGGATCATATCACGAGTACAGTCTGCTTGATTTTCAATCTGTTGTGCATTACGATTCAAGCGAACAGCATTAGCAGAAGGAGAAGCCCAAGGACCAAATCCTCCACCTCCCCAACCACCTCCCCAAGCACCTCCACCACCTCCATAACCATAACCACCACGTCCATAACCTCCAGCAAGAAGCCCACCAACAGCAATTTCAGTTGCATTTAAACTTGAAGTATTATCCATTTGATTACCTCCCGATTGATTATTATAATTCGAATTATTAGGATTATTAGGATTAGTATAAGCTTTTGGACTAATGGGAGGATTATTCATCCCATGTCCATGATTCATCTTATCATTTGTAGTAGCCATTTTCAGTTCAACTCCAATAATCGGTTTATGGTAAAGTACTTTAATCAGTATACCGACATTTGTTTTTTATTTGTCCATTGGTATCACCTCCTTTCCTATACAATTTTATATCATGTTTTTAATGCTGGATATATAAGGAGTGGCTTGTGTAGCCAAATATGATTCTCCCAATTCTTCAATTAAACTATCAACTTTATCAAAATACTCAAAATGACGTTGTTCATCCTTTAACAACTTTTCAAATATTTCAGCAGAAATAGAATCCATATTCTCTCTGCATGTTACTAAATATTCATTATAACTTTCTATGGCTTTCTTTTCTACTTCAGCATCAAACTCAAATATACAGCATGGTTTTTCATGTTTTTCTATTCTATCAAAATCATAAAAATCTGTTGGTTCACATAGTAGATTTTTAATTCTGTTAGCTATCATATCAGCGTGATGCATTTCCTCTATAGCTATTTCCTTAACTTGTTCAGCAAGTTTACTATATCCAATAAATTCTAATTGAGTATGATGTTTTAAATATTGATTAATGGAATATAATTCTTTACTACGTGCTAAATTTAAAACATGCACTACAGGATCTATCAAGCAGCTTTCCTCCCTGCCTTCTTCCTGATCTTCTATTTTTTCATTTTCCATATCATTCATTTGAAAGGCTCCTTTTCTTGTAACTCATCTCAACAAAGCACCCACAGCTACTTCAGTTGCTCCTATAGAAGCGCTCTCATCATATCCTGAATTATCATGAGTTCTATAATGATGATGGGTGTCATTATCTTCAAAAGCCTTTTCAAGTACAAAATTAAATGGATGATCCGCCATTTCCATAGCTGAATTCCAATTTAATATTTGCACCGCTCTTTCCATAATCTTTCTTTGTCCATCAAGAATATTCCATACATCTCTGTATGTAATATTTTCATGGGTACTTAAATGTTTAACATATTCTCTTGCCATATACTCCACATCATGATATCCAAGTTTTCTTGGATTCATTATCCATTCTTGTAAAACAGTATCACAGCTCATAACATTCTCCTTTCCATTTCAGGTTACTGATGATCATCTGTAAATCGCTCTCCGTGTCTAACAAGTATATTATCATCTTTATCTGCTGCTTTAACCAGAACAGTTATCTCAGTATACAAATCTATCAACTTTTCAGGTCCATCTTTTGGAAAAACTAAATGCATGAATATATTATTTTCTGCCAATACTTTTAATACGATATTTTTAACAGCTACACAAAAATAAGTATTAACATTTTTTATTCTCATAAAATTAAAAGTGATTCTTGGGTTTTCTGATTTTCTTTGTTTATCTATTATGTCAAGCATATGTTTAGTTAATTCTTCAGTATCTTGACATAAACATATATCATCAAAATTACATGATACTGAGATTTCCCAAGGTGCTTTCCCATTCAATACCTTATCTAAATCACTTGTTGGTAATTTCTCTTTCTGTGTCTTTTTTATTATATCAGGAATTTTTTTAAAAAAATAATTAACAATAAAAAACACAAAAATAACAATTATACTCTGTACAATACCTAAAAATGATCCCCCATCTTTACCAGAGAAAATCTTAAATATCGATAAAAATTGGGTGAATTCCATATTAAATCCTAACCGTCGTTACTGCTACGTTTTTTAATTCTATATTTCAACTTTCTGCTGTAATAACCAATTGATCGCTTCATGTAGTGTCTGTACTTAATAAATATAGAAAATAATCCAGAAAATAATATTGTTATTAATACTAAAGAAAATAATTTTAATGTCATTTGGATGATTGAATTTGCATACTGTTTCTGATTGTCCTTTATATTTTCTGCTCTATAAAATAAACATAAATATCCCCATTGTTTGTTATTAATTTTAATAGGCGAATAAGCTACATAATAAGGTTCTGAAGACATGCTATCTGTGTACTGAAAATATCTGTTTCTATTATGTGTTATCTCACCAATAAGTCTAAATTGAAAAGTTAATCTACGAGTTACTTTTATTTGCTGATCCCCTTCTATCGTATAAGATAAAGGACTATCCTGTTTAGTGATAAGCCAAGGAAGATGGCCATCTTCCCTTAAAATATAAAGACCATGAATATGTTTTTGTTTAATAGATATATCCATAAATCGTTTAACAAGTCTATCCAAAATTACATTATCTACATAACTAATGGAATGTCTGTTTAGATCATAATTACGTAATAAGGATAAATCATTATATGGATATTGCTGAAACAAAGTATAATAATCAGTGCTATCTGCTTTTCTATATCTACTATCAAACATATTTACAAAAGTATATCTGCTGGAAAAAGCCCATTGGGTAAGATAGGAACTTTGAGTATCTGCTTGTGCTTTTTTTGACTGGTGATACATTTGTAACATATTATTCTCATGTATAGTAAAAGCCGGAATACTCATTATAAATAAAAGAATAAGTAAATATAAAAATATTCTGTTATGTTCATAAAATTCTAATGCTACATAAGATAGTTTTTTTAAGAAACTATCTTTATATTTTTTATTATCTGCTATATCCATTTTAATAATATTCTTTAACTTCCCAACTTACATAATGGGTGAAAGATTTATCGCTGTTTTCAAATATCACTGTCAATGTTTGTGGATCAGTTAAACTTAAAAAACATCTTCCTCTATCTGATTTACTTTGAGGAGGATCGCATATTGTGCCAAGTAATCTAACACTTGCTTTATTGCCAACATTATTTATAGTGACAGTGATTGTTTTCTTATTTGTCGCTATAACAGTGCCTCTTTGAACACTTTTAATTCCACTATTCCTATAGGTCATAATTAAACACTATATCAGCCTCTTGTTGGGTAATGATATTGCTTCCAAGCAAATAACCGATACCTTGTGTTATTAAAGGATCTTTAACATCTATTTCTGTAGCCATATTATATTGCATCATAAAGTTTTCTACCATCACATCTGTTTTAGCAGCAGCAAGAAGTTTAACTTGGCTATCTATACTGAACATATTCCAAAATTCTAACTTAGATACTATAACAGAAGAATCATTTTGTACGGGGATAAAAGTAGAGGTCTCTCTATCATATTTAGTCCCAATCAGTTCCAAATTATAAGTATCTATATGAAGAATATTGTCCCCTTCAAGTTTATCTGGATTCTCTGTTATTGCTTTCACAATATCATCTTCATCTAATTGCACATGATAATATGGCATTATATGCCCTCCATTTGTAAAACATTATTTGCTTCTTCCTCTGTAATTATACCGTTATCTCTTAAATAGGTGATACCTTGTGTTATTAAAGGATCTTTAACATCTATTTCTGTAGCCATATTATATTGCATCATAAAGTTTTCTACCATCACATCTGTTTTAGCTGCGTCTAATACATTGACTTGACTTTGGGTAGAAAACATATTCCAAAATTCTAACTTAGATACTATAATTGAAATATCTGCTATGTCCTGTTGAATAGTAACTTCTTCTTCACTTTCTAAACCTGATTCATTAAAAATTCTTATTTTAGTCATTTTAACCTCTTAAATATATAACTGGATAATTTGGGCCTAAAATAGCTGGTGTTGCTGTAGCTGGTAAAGATGTATTTATTTCTCCGAATGCATCTAAAAGCGAATAATAAGCAGAAGATACAGCTCTAAGAGATGATAAACCATTATTATATAAAATAGAATGTGAACTGGATGTATATGTAGCTGATGTTGTTGCTCCATATATAATAACTACTGTTGACGAAAGACGACATGCTAACCAGTACAGTGTTCCTTTAGTTAATTGCTGTGATATTGTAGATATATTTAATGCTGCTGTTGCTCCTACTGTTATTTGTGGAGCAGACAATAAACGTGTTCCAGGTAAGTTATTTGATGCATTATTATATATCCCTACATCTATTGTTACTCCTTCATAACTTGTATTAGTATTAGCTATTACTATTCCTGTAAATATATGTGTTATTATTGGAATAAAAGGCACATAATAAATATAACCTGCTGTGATTTGTGTTCCTGCTGCAACTCTTGCAGGTATTATTGAAGGAGGATAAAACAGATTAGATTGATAACCATTAAATTCTAAAGGCTGTTTATAATAGGAATCAAAATTTTTATCTTTCAAATAAGTCATGAAACAGTCCTTTCTATAAAATTAACCATTTCGTTCCAGTTGGAAAAATTGTATAGTTTTCATCAGGCCCTACTGTTATAGAGGTTTCCCCATCTATTTCTTCTGATGAATTGCCATCAATAGTTATATTGCCTGAACTCGTGTTTTTAATATCATAATTTTTCTTTGCTGCTGTAGATACAGCATGTAAAGTAATAGTGACTCCGGATGCTGTTACTTCTATCACATCATTAGAATCTGAAATAGTTTGATTGGAGGAATAAGAATTATAGGCTCTTGAGGGAACATCTCCACCACCACCTAAATCTGCCCATGCTCCATTTTGGTATCCTCTGAAAGTATGGGATGTGGAGTTGTAATACCACATCCCATTTCTCGGATTACCTGTACCATTACTATTACTGTCCCATTTATTGCCTCTAATAAAAGTTAGGCAAGCAGCATCATTAGCATTTTCGCCACAATAATTATGTTGTCGGTACGGTAAAGTTAAAGACATTGCTATCTCCTGTTTACATTACAACCCATCCACTATTAGTTCCATCTATATTATAATACCCTATATCGTTAGTTGTATCGAAACAGAAATCTCCAATAGCTCCCGAAACCACACCATTTGGATTTCCTGCATTTGTGGACCTGCCTGATGGATTTCTTGTGTTTAATTCTGTTAATGCTGTCTCTACATCAGTAGCGTTATTTAAGTTGGTCTTACTATCTGTACCAACTAATGAAGCGCCCTCACTACCACCTGTAGTACTTCCTATTTCACTTTCTGTGTAATATCTATCATCATGGGTATGTAAAGCAGTATCACCACCACCAGTCAATCCTGTAGATTGGGCAGATGTTAAATGATAATACTCATTAGTAGTTCCACCTTGCAATCCTGATGTAGCGTTATGCTCTGTTGATGCTGCCCATTCTCCCCATGAAGCGCCATCGAACACATAAAATTTATTATCGGTTTCATTACGTGTTGTGGTTCCTTCATCTGGAACAGTTTCAACCCATGATGTGCCATTCCATTCATAAATATAATTATCTGTCCATCCATTTGCTGTAGCTGTAGAAATATATCTATCGCCTACAGAGGGTCCAGGAGGAGTGCTTGCAGTTGGATCATAAAAATCAATTACTGATTCTTGCCAATCTTTTCCTTGATCCACATATTCTTTTGTTGCTGCATCTGTGGCATTTGTTGGATAAGCTACATTGGTCAATGCAAATCCACCCATTGACTGATCACCAGTGAAATCCCTTGTTCCATCTACAAGAGTATATTGTAAATGGTTATCATCTAAATCTCTATCTGTAAGATTATTATGAACAAGAGTTCCTTGAGTGAGTTGTGTCCATGATCCATTAGCATATACTTTTAAAACATTCAATGTGGTATCATAAAACAACATACCATTTTGAGGATCACCAGTACCATCATTAGTACTATCCCACTTGTTAGCCTGAATAAAAGTCAATGCTGCTGATTCAGTTGCTATCTCACCTAAATAATGATGTTGCCGATACGGAGCTGTTAAAGCCATTAGTTTTCTCCTTTTTAATAATTAATTAAATAACAAACCACGAGTTCTGACCTGCTAACCTGCATTTATAAAAAATTCCATTTTCTGTGTCTAAATAAGTCTGATTTTCTATACCTGCAACAATACCATTAGGATTACCAGCTCCACTCAAATCATCAGGTACATAAGGTTCTGCATTCTCCAAACTGCCTATTACCGTTATTGCATTATCTTCAATGCTTTGTCTTGTTACTGCATCAACAAACATATTACTGATAGTAAGGGTTCCTCCATCAACAGTACAATTATAAAAACCTTTTGGAGGATAATAATTTACTTGGGATGCAGTTATACCACCTTGTATTTGGCATTCAATAAATCTTCCAACTCCAGTAGCTGTAATTAATCCATCAAATTCTGTTGATCTTGCTATGTTTATATTTACATTTGGAAGATTAAAAGATCTATCAAAGAAACATTTTTCTATTTGTATATTATGAACTGATCCAAGCTCACTGGCATTAGCAAGTACATCTCCCTGAACCTTAACACCACATAGATAGGTTTCATGAGAAGTGGTATTTCCATCTTCATGATTAAAATTTAAATCTCCAGAAATAATCATGTTACCTGTACCATATGCTGCATGAGTACTGGATGTTTCCCCGCTTACTCCTTTGATATTAAAGGCAGGTCTTGAAGGGGCTTCTGCTGGTTCACCTGTAGCTGTGTTATTTACTGTCACACTTCTTGGAATAGTAGAATTGTAGATATCTGAAGCACCATCACCTATAATCACTGTTCCATAGCATAAAAATGTTATCATTCTTTGTTTAGGAATAATCACATTTTCATCATATTGTCCTGCTTTGATATGTATAGTTATTTTTTGACGTGCATCAGCGCTATCTACAGGAGGTCCTATGGCGTTTAAACAATCCTGAATGCTTGAGTATGGATTATAAAAAGAACCATCAGGATTAGCCACTACAGCTTCAAAATTAACGAAATAATCCTTTGTTCCAAAATATGGCTCATCATTCTCTACAATATAGCCATCATTACTTGATAAATCTGAATTAGTTAATACCTGTTCTTCTTTGTTTGCTGGATCATATACGGCTTTTGTCATATCTCCAGCACCACCACCTGATGTGACATTAACCCATACAGCAGCACCAGTTGTATTATCCGCTAAGATATAAACAATATCAGTATCAGTATTAACCCATACAGTACCAATCAATAAATTAACACCAATACCTCCAGTATTCACAGCATCATCATTTACTCCTGGATCTCTATTTGTTGAGATCCTTTGAGCCATATTGGTATGATTACCTGTGCCATAAACACCAGCATCTAAATTAGTTAATCCAAGATGATCAGATGTCCCTGTACCACCTTGAGCTATATTAACCCATCTTGCGTTCCCTGGAGTATTATTTACTAAACAATACGGAATTTCTGTTACTTCATCTACCCAAATAGATCCTAATTGATATCCGGAATCCTCACTTCCTGGAGAACCCTCCCTTTGTATAGTAGGATCGCTTATTATTGGTGGAAAGATTGAAGTCATGATATTCTCCTACATTGATAAGACCATATTAACAGAGCCACCAGCATAATTTTCAACAACAGCTCTTACATATGAAAAATTAATATAAAGCCCTTCACATATATTGGAGGTCCATTTACCTCCACTAACCTTACACCATTGAGCTTCTGATGGATCACCATCAGTTATGGTCCCTTCAAGAACTACAGTTGTGCCTCCTTGTAATCCCCATATTTGCATTGGTATAGGAGCATTTCGTGTTCTGTTTATCTTTATAGGTTCCCCTGTTATATTTTCAGTAACATCTTTTAATAATGTTTCTATATTCATCTAATTAATCCCTTAATGCAGTGTTTATTTTTTATTGCTCTGTCTTTTTATGGCATGTCCTTGAATAGCAGCCTTCTTCTTTGCTTTTTTTCTCGAACTATCGCTGCCAGTTTTGTAATAGTATTTCTTTCCTGAACCCCATCTATAAAATGATCCTTTACTGTCTTTTCCTCTTCTGACTGGCATCTGCAAATTTCCTCTAATTTTTGTATGATAAAAGCGATCCAAAAAGCTATTCCCCATGAAAACAAGAAGCTGCTCAATGACATTAATAATATACAAGCAAATAATTTTTTCTTTATTTCTTTTAAAGAGAACAAATTAATCACCTCATTATTAAATATTGATAGATTATCGCTTCTTGATATTAACTTTTCTTTTCATTCCTTTAATATTTATAGATGGAAATTTTTTATGTACTGCTTTTCTTACTTTTGCTTTTTCTGATGATGTGCCAAATTGAGCTACTCTTGCTAAGGCATTACGAGCATGGGATATATCTTGAATTGGGTATTTGCGTTGTTTAGGAAGTGCGAAAGAACTTGACTTCATCCTTTTTCGTTTGTTGTATCTTAAGACAGCCATTCTTCATCTCCTTCAAAAGCATAACATTCGTAGTCAAGGGCAGAGTATAATTCACTATGTATATCAGCAATTAAAAATTCAACATCATTAAAGTACTTAGAAGGAAAATAAATAAGGGGGATGTTTTTATCTTTTTTATTAAGTAATCTATAAACATGCATAAATCCCCCTATTACAATGTGATTATTATATCATTGTTTTTTAGCTCTTTTTTGCCTTACAGGTCTTTTAGGTACGGGTTCCTGAATCACTACTGTATCTTCTTCAACTTCATCTTCATTATCTTCTTCAACTTCATCTTCATCAGTAATATGTAAAGTTACTAATCCCGCATCAAGTTGTTCCCTTGCGTCTATAGGATGCAATAATATTTTTTTCTTTGTTTTTTTATCTAACACAGCTATCATTGGTTTCCTCCATTAATATTACATAGGGGGAAAGAATCCCCCTATATCGTTATTTTCTTATTTGCTAAGATATATCAGATTATTGATACCTGTTGCTACTGTACCAGCAACAACAGTATAAGCTCTAAGATACCTGTAAGTAGTATCATTAAGAAAATTATTAAATGGAAGATTATATATGCCCACACCTACATCAGCATCACCAACAAGCTGAGTAGCATCCCCCATTTCAAAGGCCACAATATCAACAATATCATTGCCTGTAAATCCTTCAGTATTGGTTCCTTGAAGTTTTACAGTATATTTCTCATCACCAGTATCAACTTCACAGGCTTGGCAATTAATAACCATAACCCCTTCTGTGAAACCTCCACCAGTATCAAATTCCTTTGCTGAACCATCTACTTTTCCAGCACCACTTGATGTGATAAGACCTTCATTATTTAACAGTCCTTCGACATCATATATCTTTTGTCTGTTACCCATCATGATTATATGTCCTCCTGATGTATTTAAATTTTTAAATTTTTAAATATGAATAATATTATGAATAAAAACTATTTAACTACTTCAGCGTTCTTGATGCCCCAAAGTCGTGCAGCAGCACGATAACGCATAATAGCAAGGGTAAAGTACCATTTAATTCTGGTACGATATACAGGTGAATTCGGGATTTCGCCGAGATCTTTTACTTGCATATCCCCATTCTGTAGACCAACTACACCATTTTCAGTGAAAGACACACAGTAAATGGAGGATGATGCAGCAGAACCACCTCCAGGTTGAGTCTCAGTAAATGGCATAATATCACTGTAGTTTTCATCCTTATCAGCTATAAGAATTGGAAGATCATTGTATTTGGTTATTTGTCTTCCAAATGCATCAGTATCATAGGTAATATAACCACCTACATCTGTGTTTCTTGCAGCAGCAGTGATACGTCTACGTAAAGTTTTATTCATAACAAGATGTGTGGGGTCTTCTACGGAGTCAATAAGCTCATCAAGTTTAATTAAAGATAAGGCATCTCCACCTGATGAACTGCCAGCAGGAATGATAGTAGGCATAGCAGTATCATTACATCTAACTTGCAGACCATCAAATTCCTTTGGATCACTGCTAACATCTCCCTTAATGATCTTTTTTGTCATTTTAAGAGACAATGCTTTAATCTGTAGTTCTTCCTGATCAGACCGGATATCACCTCCACCAGTCTCAACAAGAAAATCATCTACATCAAGTTCACCACCTGAAGCAGTTAAACTCTCAGTGATCTTACTGAACTGACCTGTTCCTCTTGGAAGAGGCTCATTGATTCCACGAAATCCCACATTAGGCAGGACTTTCTCTCTAAGGAAGGTGATGGCATTCCCATCAATATTCTTAATGGGAATAGACATCATGATATCAGAATTTCTTGCGTACAATTCCATTACAGCGGACTCGACTTGCATGTCTCGTCCCAATGCCATTTTTGACATTTCAACTAATGTTAACATTATAAAACCTCCTATTGATGTTTTAAGTTTAAGTTATTAATTATAAATTATCAATTAATAGCTCACCGAGCTTAGTCCGCCCTACACCGCAAGGAGGTATCTTATACTACTGGATGTTAACTATTTACTTTTTGCTGCCCTTGCTCTCCTAATGCGTTCACCTGGAGATAATTTACCCCATTCTACTTTTTCGCCTTTACCATGAGATCGGTTCCCCTCAGATCCAGATCCTTCAGATGGTGTGAAAAAATATGGTTTTTCATGAGGTAAATTAGATGCCCATTCCTCAATGGATAAAGGAGATGCTCCATCTTTGCCCGGAATCACATGCCCGTTTGCATCCAAAGCAACTGGTTTCATATCCTCATTCATTGTGAATACTGTTGAACCATATCTAATGACATCGTCCATTGCACCTTGAGCAACATTAGCAACAGCTAACACATGCTTTTGTACTTGGTTATCTATTCTTTCCCTTGCTAATTCATTTGTCAGTTTACCTATACTACTATCTCTTTCAGATACAGATTCCTGAAATGCTTTAATTTGATTATCGTAATCGCCACGCATCCGTTCAGTACGTGATGCTACTAATTCATCAATAGCATTATCATCATACATCTTATTTTCGTTAAATAGTTTTTCTTTGGAAAGCAGTTCTTTGTATTTTTCAGGATCAATATTTTTGATCTTTTCAAGAGACATTTTCAAATTGTCTCTTTCTTTCATGATCTCTATATTGTTATTCCTAAACTCCTTAACCTTTTCCTGCATTGATTGTAGTTCAGGCAATCCTTGAACTTGTAAATAATACTTTCCGTCTTCATCATTTTTCTTGTAACTGGATTGAATCGCCTCCGGCAATTCTTCGATTGTGTCTAAAACTAATTTAAGCATAAAATAGAACCTCCGGTTCTTTTTAATAAGGTGTGATAAGTTAAAAATATCTCTATTATTTATTGGTTAAGTGATACATTATAAAAAGTCAATAATTTTCTAAGGAGGCTTTAAAATAACAAAGATAAATTGCATTTTTCTATGTCCTCCTCTCTGTTTTTTATTATTTGATTAATTACTGTAATAGCCTTTTCATATCTACTGATATCATGTTTTATTTTTACATACTGAACTAATATATGAGCATCTTCAATACTTCTTTTATCAAATACACTTAAATCTGTCATACTAAACCTTTTGCTTTATTATATAGTTCTGGAAATGCTGATTTTAAAACATATCTTCCATAACGATCTTTAACTACAGCGCCATTCTTAATCATCTTATCTAATGTGGGTTTAAATGTCTTATCTTTAATATTCCAAGATGCCTTTTTAATCTGATTTTCTGTGAGAGGTTTATTTGCTAATTCTATTTGTAATCTATTACTCTGTGCTTGTGCAAGAAACTTTTTATTATTCATCTCAACTAATGTTAATGGTCTTCCATCCTGTTTTATCATTTGAGATGTGCTTATCTTATTTTGCTTCCATAATTTATATCTACCTGGACCAAGTATTTCAATCTGCTTTGATTTGGGTAAACTCTGTAACCATTTATCAGTTGTTTCAAATCGCTTGGTATCTAATTTAGTTTCTTTACCTTTTAACTGATCAAGCTTTCTCCCATACTTTCTCTCCAATCCAGCATCAGCAACTAATTGTTCATATGATTTAGTAATGGGAACTTTTATAGTACGACAATTATGAACTATACAATTCTCTGCAATATAAGTTTCATCTTCATCAACAGCAAGATTATATACTTGAATTTCCTTAACTTTTTTCTCTTCAATTGATAATATCTTAGAAACTTTCCAACAAGAAGGAGGATCAATATGGATAAAAGATTTCTTAAAGATCTTATTACGAAAGAACATTTTGATAGAGGAAAATCTATCCGAGAAATAGCCAGAAACCTCTCTGTTTCTCCTGATAAAATCTACTATTATTGTAAAAAATTTGGAATCAAATACCGATCTCAAAGAGAAGCTTCGAGTATTGCTCTGACTAAAACAAGAGCCACAACTCCCCATCCAAGACTTGGCAAAACTAAAGAAACTTGTTCCGTTATCGCATCCCACAGCAAAAGAATGTCTGAAAATAATCCTTCTCAAAGAAAACACATTAGAGAAAAAATGTCCAAATCGTTGAGTGAACATCTTAGAAATAATCCCACTAAATACGAAAATAAAATTATTGAATTTCTTGGAGATTATAGAAATTATATCTTTCAATATCCCATTGGCATATACATTGCTGATTTTGCCTTTCCAAAACATAAAATTATTCTGGAAATTGATGGGAAAAGTCATATGAATCGGAATCGAAAAAGACGTGATATCATAAGAGACAGGAGCCTCATCGATCTCGAATGGATAATCATTAGGTATCTTGAGCCTAAAAAGGGTAGAATCTTTCATGCTAAAAGAATCTTTCGTATACTGGAATACTTTATCCCCGACTTGAACATCTCCAAACGTCTTCCAGCCCCTAAAAAATGTGAGTATGGGGTGCTCATACGTTCCGCTCAATATCCTACCGGAATCCGTGTTAAAAATCCTGATCATCTTGTTTCTTATGGTTTTTGACATAGTAGAATAGACATATTTAAATTGACCAGTATGCGTTAAAACTCTATCTCCGACTTTAACATCTTCTATTGGTATTTCTCCTTTACTGGTCAATATTTTAGTACCCTTAACCAATGCATTCCAATGGAATGGAGGACCTCCTGCTACTGGATATGGAATATTATGTCCTATAGGTTGATAATCTAATGTGTATTTACGGCCATGAAGACCTTGACATAATCTTGTTGTGCGTCTATCAAGAATAGCTACTATCTCCCATCCATTAAATATATCTTGATGTTCTTTGTATACTTGATCATTAGCTTGATTACTAACAGTCAATACAGATGTTCTAACAAGGGCTTCAGCTTGTCTTCTTGGGATATCTAATATACCTGGACGTCCTTTAGTTCCTTTGATTCTTGTAATGAGTTCTCCAACTGTTTCCCTCTGAATAATTCCTATTTGCATTTCTCTTGTTGCTTCTTGGAACATTCTCTTAACTGCATCACTGGTATTATCTTTTTGCTTTTTCCACCAATCCTTTACAAGTCCACCATCTATCAGAGTATTGTTAACAACAGAGTTCAATAAATTTTTAGATATCTTAACTGAAAATACATCCATCACAGTTGTATTTAATAAAGCTGCTGTGCGTTGATAATTATAATCAGCTATATCTTTTAAAGAGCTATTAGTTTCTTTACTGATTTCTTTATAGTGTTCACTTAATATTCTATCAACTTCTATCTGTAGTTTTTCAAGTCGTTGTTTTTTATACCGTGATGCTTTTGGAGCTGTTGGATCTATCCTTGCTGTTTTATCTATGATATCTTTTTCAGCATCTTTTAATAGATCATAAACCTTTCTATTTAAATTAGCAGCAAGCCTTTCATTGATTATATGTTTAATCAATAACTCATCAGCCAATGTGACATTTACATTTATACTCATTATTCTTCCTCATTAAGAATATCTTCAGGAACATCTTCCTCATCAGGCAATATAGTTTCTTCCTGTTCTTTAAATCTTGTATCAGCATCACTTTCTATCAGTTCTTTCTCTTCTTCAATTGTGCGGTTATCTGGAAGCACTTCACCTTCTTTAAGTGAATATAGGAAAGTATCTTGACTTATCTCACCTGCCTGTAATGTTTTTAATAATTCTGATATCATTTGAGGACTCATAGACTTATCAATAAAATCAGAGTTCATTTCCACAGAGGCTTGTTGATCTTTTATCATTAACCAATTAGAACAATATTCAAGCACTTTTACCATTCCTTGGCTTATGCTCTGTGTGATATCTACTAATGTAGCTGTTTCTCCGCTTGTTCTTATTTTTAATGTCTCTGCTGCTTCTGCTGCTTTCTTTTGTTCTTCAAGGAGCCTTGCTCCTAATACAGCCATTTTCCTTTCCATGTTTTCCATCTCATTGGAGATGGCTCCCATACCTTGACCTGTAAACTCGAGCATTCCTACCTTAGCATTACTATCTTTATTTCTAATTGATTTTCCAGGACCAACAGCTATCTTTTTACCTTCTTGGAAACCTAAAAGATAAATAGTAGGTAATGCACAGTAATGAAGACCACTTCTATAATCTACATCAGTTCGCCAGTGAGCTATATTTAGAAACATAAGATCAAGCAATGGAGGCTTATCAACATTCATTGTATTAGCATTAGGACCAAAACAAACAAATGGGATATAATTTAGTCTTTTTCCATTAATATTAGGATATGCTGTTAACTTTCCAGGAACAACATCTACACGAACCCAAGCCTCTTCACTACTGCCTGTTTTGCTATCTAAAACAATTAGTTTCTTTTCCCATAGTTGTGTTACAAGATATCCATGTTCATCAAGATATAACTGTCTTACCCTCTCAACAGGTTCAAAACTATAAAGAGCATCATTACTTGGAATATATGCTGTTTCTTTTAATGTTAAATAGGTAAGTTTAAGTTGACCATCAATTATACTTGTATTCCAATTTAATATCGATAAAGCATCATATTCAGAAAGAAATGGCATTTTAGTTTCTTGTGAATAATCACAATATATACCATATCTACCATAAGCTAAAAGATTATATACAGTGTTTCTTATAACTGCATCAAATGTAAGTCCTTGCTGTGTAGACTGTTGGAGAAAAGGATTCATGCGTTCAGATACTTCTATAATCGGAGGCTTCCTCATTATAGCACCAGTAAAACCAGATACTGTTCTTGAAGTAGCACCATAAAAAGAACCTCTACTGATATAAGTGAAATATTCTTCATCTTTTTGATCATCTAATTTAGGAACAAACCTTGTCCCCTTACTTTTCATTACTCGTTCGCCATCTATGACATATGTCATATCTAACCAATCATCTTCTCTATCTTGATACTCATTATGGACATTATCCATAGTTAAATTTTCCATGAATCCCTTTCTCCTCTTATTTTTTAATCTTCATTGCTTATTGTGATAGTAACTCTGCCAGATGGAACACTAATGATTACATCTGGTGTATTATCTAATGGAATGTTAGGTGGTACTACATAAGTAACCATATTAGATTTTAAACCTGCCCCATCACTATTATATGCAGCAACTCTAAAATCATATGATACTCCATATTGAAGGTTTAAATCAGTATTCAATGGATACTTAACTACATTATCTATTTTCTTGCTGTAATTATCTTCATGACCTGTTCTTGTATAATAAATGATATATCCTATTATACTTTCTTGATTGCTTTCAGGAGGGTCCCAACAGAGATAAGCTGTAGCATTAGCATCATTCAGAAATAGAGCAACTACAAGAGCATTCACAATCATCAGCTTTTTCATTATCTTTTCCTTTCTCTTTGCATTTACAATCAGTACATTTACATTTCTTTTTCGGCATCAACATTTCTTTTAATTGATTTAGTTTGTTCATCTCCTTTTGTGGCAACTGAAAAAATCCCACTTTGTCCTCCTTTAAATTTAGTAGCAGCAGTGTAAATAAAATCCATCTTCCTTTCCAGTACATTTAGTTTATGCATAATATCATCTGCATCAATACTCCGGCCATTATCCACTGTATTACCTCCATACTCTCTTATATCGTTCGAAGTTCCATTTATTCAAAAACAACTCAGCAGCCTTTCTTCCAGAATTGTACAGCATACATATTCTATCAGGTTTAATATCAAATTCAGTTGTGCCTACATCATATGTATCTATTTCTATTGTTCTTGCCCAATCATTGGACCCAATATCTTTATCGATAGATGCCTCAAACATTGTATTTAATATAGCCAATCCAAAGGTTACAGGACCATCTATTTGATTAGGCTTACCATTACCATTACCAACAAGCCTAAAACCAAATGTCGGCCATCTTGGAGATTGTGGAGAATCAAATAACCATACTGGATAATTGCTTGCTATTGCTCCATCAACTATATAGTTATCATTTATAATGACAGGTTCAAAGAAATAGGGAATAGACATGGACATTCTTACAGCCTTAGCAACTGATAATTTATCAGGTTGTATTCCATAATAAACACTATCTTGTGGCAATATCACTCTTCTTTGTGCTGTTATATCAGTTGCTATGCACTGGAATCTGTAATCCTCCCCATTCTTTAAATCAGCAAATGTATGTATTCCCTTATCTGCTAACTTATCTTTTATCCATTGCTCAAAGAACTCTCCTTCATATATCCCCTTATCAAATACTAAACTAACAAATGGTCCTATCAATGGGAGCTTATCCATAGTAGACTTATCTCTGAACTCATCATATGGTATGTTACAGATTATATCACTGAGTTCTTTGCCTGAATATCCAGATGCTAAAAGAGATGCTATGATAGCTCCAGCAGAAGTGCCAGCTACATTATTAAAATAATATCCCCTGCTTTCCAGATAATGAACAGCACCAGTAAAAGCTATTCCTCTAACTCCACCACCTTCAAATACAGCATCACATTTTTTATTTTGGATTTTCATATCACACCTAACTTTTAATCTATTTCAATATATTTTCTACCATCAGATAATAGCAGAGTGTTTAAAGCAATATATGGATCTTCAAAATCATTATCACATTTTAATTTTATAATAGTATCATCAGATAAATCTTTTATGTACTCTTTTAATTGCTTAATGCACTTAATCTTAGTAGGTGTGATTGCCTTGTTATCTATACTCTGTACAGCATTACACATGAGATTCATCATATCTTTTGGATCTTTGATACCTGTAGCTACCATTTTTATATTCCTCATTGTTTGTATTTTGATGTTAAGGGATCTTTTGTATTTTTTCAATTAATAAATTATTTGTCTTTTCTTATTATGTCAAAGTAACTAAAAAAGTCTTTTAATCTTAGCTCTAATAGCTCCATAAAAAATATCATATGATTTAGTTTTATTTTAGTGCCTTTCTTTATAAGAATATCTTCTTTGATGATGATATATAGTAATTGATCATTTTGTTTTTTCATATTCAGTCCAGTAGTTGAGATCAGGTTGAGGTATATTAATCATCTATATCTACAAAATTACTATGTACAGTTCCACATTCACAACATACATATCCTTCCTCTGTCATGTATCCAACAAAAGCTCCACAATTACATCTATATATTATATCTCCTGCTTTTGGAAGAAATGGATATGTAAAAAATCCTTTATATGATTTACATTCGGGACATTCAAATATTAATGGATACTCTATATCTCTATTTGGATCTTCAATAAATACTGAGGCAGTCCATTTATGTTGACAATGTTGACAATGTACTTCACCAATCACATTCTTACTACTTTTGTAATCTTCAATGTATCTTACATTATTAGGTTCCATACACTTTTTGCTCATAACTATCCTCACTTACAATTGGGAATTCTTCATGACAGTAATATCCAATAGCATCAGTTAAATGTGTTAATTCTAAATCTGACTTATCAATTTCACCTGCTGATCCCTCAAGTACTTTAACACCTTCAAAGTCCTTCACTGTTCTTGGGGCCTTTGTTGGATCAATTAACAATCTAACTGTCTTATCTAAAGAACATAATCTTGAATTCAATGCATTCACTCTATCTCTTACAGGAGGATTGCCTGGACTTACATTTAGTCTAAATCTGTTGAATCCAAAACGTGATCCTAATTTCTGATGTATTAAATCCCAATCAGATCCAAGAACACTTGCTGATCCACCATGTCCTCCTGTAGCATCACCATAAGCATATATTTTACCCTGATGCCCTCCCCAATCTTGAATAATCCTATCGCATACAAGTAATGTATTACTATGCTTTGGAATATACACTTCTCCTATCACACAAGTAATAGAATCATTATAACTATCCTCCATTGGGAACTCTTGACATATTATAGCTACTCCTGGAGATACATTAAAGTCAAAACAAAGTATCAAATCCCCATTAGGATCATAATCAACTCTTTCTAAGTTATATCTTTCATCATAAGCATGATATAGTCTGCCAGCAAATAAAACAAAAGAACCCTCCATTTCTTGCTGATAAATTAATGGATCTAAAGTATGTTTATAATGTTTTATTTGTTCTTCTGATAATATTTCGGAAGATTTCCAAGTGAATCTTCCCCATAAATTTAATGGATCACTTTCTGCAGCTTTCCATAAATCATAATAATGATTTCTTCCTTCAGGGACCCCTATGAAATCACAAGTGCCATTCCTATCAGCTAATGCTGGCATTACATGCTCTTGCCATACCTTAGACTTCATATTAGCGTATTCATCAAGCACTATATGATCCCAAGGGGACCCTTCTATGCGTTGAGGTTTATCCATACCATGTAGCCATATCTCAGGCCCATGTAATAGCTTTATAAACAAAGCCTGTTCAGATATTTTTTTTATTAGTTTGGGATTAATGATTTGTTTTAAATCATCCCAATAAATACGTTTCACTTGATCTCTTGTTGGAGCGCATATGCCAACTTTATAATCAAGTACTCTTCTTCCTGCCTTACTAATACCTCTAATGGCTTTTAATACAGCTTTCCTTTTACCTGCCAGCTCAGTTTTTCCTGATCTTCTTCCTGAGGGAATTATGTTAAATCTATAAGGAGAGGTCCAGTATTCCGCCTGTACTGGATGATGCCTTAATGGATACATTCTTTCAGTCACAATATCTGAACCTAACATCATATATTATCTATTCTCCTTATTCACTGCCTCTGTGTTAAAATAAAATAACATAGTATCCTTATCTTCCATCTCACCTGTTTCTACATTCTGTGTTTGCATTATTTGATTTTCAAATAACAATATGTTTTCTTGAGATAGTTCTTTTAAACAATGAGCTACTATACCATCATTGGAATGATGCTCTATTACTTGCTTTACATTATCTTCTGTCAGTTTAACAGTTGGATTACCTTTGAATAAAGATGTTATTCTTTTCTTAGTATCATCTATTTTTACATTCCTTTTAAATTCTTCTACCTGCTGCATGTTGTTTTGGAATCTGTCTTGTTTGTCTTGTTGATCGTTATTATCTTGATTAGATTGTTGTGGCTGCTGTGGAGTTTGATTTTGGGATAGCATAGCATCAAACTGATCCTGCACTGTTTTTTTATACATATCTAATCTATATTGCTGTAACTTTTCATTAGCTATCAGTATCTCATTAGATATTTCATTTGCTCTAACTGATAGATCCGTCATGGACATAGATCTATTATTTCTATTCTTATACAGTTCTTTTAACTTATTTACCTGTTCTCTTATATAGTCCATTTGTTTTTCCTTTGTCACTCATTATTGGTTACAGTTGTTTCATATGTGCTACATTCTCCATCTAAGTTAACAGTAACTTGTTTAAACTGGCATGTTCCCGAATAGGAATCATTAAATCTACAGTCGCGTGCTTTACATATTAATATAGTTCTTGTAGTGACAGCATTTATCTGATTCTTCCATATATAATCTGACAATGTTTTTCTCCTTGGATTAGTTAATATATTACTAATGATCATGGGATATATGATCATTAGTATTCTCATTAAAGGTTTCTTCTATCATTTCTTGCACACATTGATCACATATATCAGGTCTTCCATAATAAGTGGTATATGCTACAGTTTTTTCTTTCTTACAAAGCAAACACATAATAGTTGAAACCATTTTCATAATTCTAATCCTTATTATTTATTTCATCAGCTATACTATTTATTAAAGTATCTCTGTCTACTACTGTTAATTCATTCTTATGTAGCTCTCTCTTAATGCCAGTTTTAATATGAGTAACTCTAATACCAGTAATTCTATTATGATCTCCAGTAACTTTAACATCGAATTCACCTATGGGTAATTTTGTAAATCTCATATCAGCTTCAGCTCCTTTTCAGATGTAAGTGTGATAATAATAAGTTTACATGGTCTGTTCTTTAAAAAACTGATTCACCTCCTTATCTATTTCCTTTATCATTTTATAACAGGTTTCTTGAAATGTACCTACTATCAGTTCACATTTAATAATGCCAGTTGGGATATGAACAATCTCAACTGCATGATTCATTATTTGCTTATCATAATATTTTTCAATTACTAAATCCCTTCTTCCTTCCACTGTATATTTTTTATTTTTTCTTAATACGTTCATGTCCCATCTCCATGTTATAAGAATATACTGTTTTCTTAAACATGGAGATAGCTGCTTTGATATCTTTTAATGGGAAACTCAAAGCATACAACTTATCTCCATGTTTATTTATAATAACACCTTCAGGAATTTTTATCTGTGTACGGGTAATCTTATTAGTAAACCATCTTGGCCTTTTCTCTATATGAACATATTGATTAGCTATACCAGTGTAGATTCTATCAGGAAAGGAGATCATAATAATTTCAGTGTTAATCTTAAAATCAACTATTTCTTTTTTACCAAGTATCTGATCTATTAATTTAGATAACATATTGACCTATAGTCTCTGTGTTTATAATATTAACTTTAACATCAAGAACATTACCTATGACTTGAGAAATATAACAATCATCGCATACAAATAGCCATCCTATCAATTGCCCTGCATTGTTTCTAACAGGCACTTGTCTTGCTGTTTCATTTGATCCACATTGGAAACAGGTAATGGATAATGTGTTTCCTTTGCTTGGGGATATTATATTTGTACACATATGTAATTCCTTATTTACTATGATATGCTATAAAGTTTTCTTTAAGTTGTTTGTAATCTTTTTCAAACAACATATAATCACTGTACTTGATCTGCATTAAACCTATCCCACTTTCTATAATTATAGTATGCTCTGTATCTTTTCCCATCCTTTTATATAGGGACATCTCAACAGCCTGTATATTGCTATATGGGATATTTGTAATGATAGTTTGCTGAGTGTCCCAATCAGTGATTATCTTTTCAATGCAGACATATGATGCATGATGACTTTGTATTTGGGTAAGTATGCTAAAAGAAGGACGAGTGCATCCAGTTACAAAACTTTTAAACTCTTCCCATAATCCCATATCATACCTCTTCTTCATTGTTTATTGTTTTGGAAACATTATTCCTCTACCATGGAGTTCTTGTACTAAATGATGATATGCTTTAAATAAGATGTTAAGAGCAAATTTAATATCTGTGCCTGTATCAAGATAAACAAATACATCAGCATATATCTGCACTTTCTTGTATTGATGATTATCATCATCAATACAACATACAAAAGTATCTCCTGATTCAGTTCTATATTTACCATCTAATGGACCACCTAAAACTAAATAAACATCTTCCATTTAAAACTCCCATTGTGTTATCTTAAGATATTCTAAATTCAAATAACTTTTATAGGCTTTGTCTGTTAATAACTTAACAGACAACTCATCTGGATATTCATCAATGTACATTATCTTTCTTGGATGACAATTAACTAACATCTTGGCACATATGAAACATGGCTGTGTAGATATGTAGAAATCACATCCTTTTAGATTAACACCACTTGTAGCTGCTTGAATAATCACATTCTGTTCTGCATGTAATGCCATACATACTTCATGCTGTTGTCCAGATGGGATATTGTTCTTTTCTCTGTAACATTCTATACAATGATCAATTCCGGATGGTGGTCCATTATATCCTGTTGCAAGTATCCTGTTATCTCTTACAGCTAATGCAGCTATATGTCTTCTTAAACAAGTTGATCTATTGGATACCTGATTAAGAATGTTAAAAAAATAAGTGTCCCATGATTGCCTATTCATCATTGTTATCCTTCACATCAATAATGTTAAGTATCTTATCTATCATCATCTCAAGTATCCCAATTACAGTTAATATCTCTACCCTGTCTATTCCATAGGGTTCAATAATATCTCCTGTAACTGTACTGTTTAAAATCTCCTTAGCCATAGATAGCTTGATCTGATTCCCTACCTTTATATATTCATCACCATTCATAATTAATCCTTATTCATCTATATAATCTTCTGTGTTATGAAATTGTAAATGGGGATCATTTTCATTTATATTATATACAACAATAACTGTTCCTGAATAATCTGTGTACTCTTGATTAATTATTAAATCATCTGGAAGGTTTTTGATAACTTCTTTTAGTTCTCCAATTGTTTTTGCAATAACTGGAAAGTCTGGTTCTTTAACATTATAAAACTTTTTTGGAATAACTTTTTTATCCATTATCATCTCCCTGTTTTCTTGTGTTGATTATATACTTAACTTTAATCACTATTGGATGAGCATGTCCTAAACATCCCGTTATTGGTTGTATATCATGAGTATCAATAAATGTTCCTACATACTTTTCATTATGATCACATAACCAGTCTTTTCTTATAAGTGATATACGATCAAAGTTATTATCTACTATTATAACTTTATCATCTTCATATAGTATCTTCACTTTAATCTCCAACTGCCTTATCATCATTATAATCTTCTGGATGCAATGGAACACTATTAAATAACTGTTCTGCTTGATCACGTATCATCATAGCTGTGTTCTGTATATCCTCTTCACTACTCTTATATGTTTCCTTGAATCTCATTAACTCTATGATTAGTTCTAAAGCCTTTAGTTTATCCCATGTTCTTAGTTTTTTAAGAAAGAAACTATTCATCTTAATATCTTTCTCTTCACCTGTTACTGGATCTTTATTCTTAGGATTAAAGTTGAACTCAACTACTGATATAGCTTTAGCAGTGATATCATCAAGCTCCCACAGATTCTTAATGTGATTATCAAAATTAAACAGATTACGTACATCGAAATCAACAATGGCTTTTAGATGCTCTATAACCCACTCAAATGTGATATCTCCTTTCTCTTGATATCTCTTAATCCGCTTATTCTCTTGCTGTTGTAATCTATACTGTACATTAGGCATATTATGCACATGATGAGCCTGTATCCTTCCAGCAACATCTCTGGACTTACCACCAGCATTTAAATAGGCTTCATACTGACTACAATTAGGATGAGCAAGCTTATACTGTACATATCCTTTCTGTAGTTTAGTTAAAGGTTTCAAATGAGGTTCACAATTAGGTTCACCTTTCTTCCGACTTTTTTTTGCTAATTTCTGTTCTTTGAATTTTGTTCGTTTTCTAACCAATTTTCTAACCTTTCTTTTAGGATTTTTAATCTCAGGTTAAGGTTATTTCATTGGAAAGTCAATTATTGTATTAATACCTAATATCCCTTAATGCTTTTTATTAATATGAAACAGGTAATACTAATAATATACCATAATGATTTTTATCAATATAATTCACATAAAAAAAGGGATAATGATGGTCGTTTAAATCATTATCCCTTTTGACGCCTACTTGTAATACCTTCTGTGTATCCTGCAAAATATGGTATGTATGTTAAATTATAAATTATAGGATCTTTTATTTTATGATCCGCATATGTGATCCTCCTTATTTTTGAAGTTAGTTTTTTATCTTATTATCCTTGCTTATGATAGTGAGAAAGAACTCCTCACTTATTTAACTGTATTTTACCATTTTAAATAGTGGTAAGTCAATTGTTTTATCATTTATTTTTTATAATATGGACTTTCTGGATCTTTATCTAAAAAACGAACATGATCTGCTAAACAGATATCTACTTTTCCATTAGGCCATTCAAAAATAGCAATACTATAAATACCATTCACATATTCATGTTCTTCATAATCTAAGCCCCATTCATGGAAAATAGCTACTACATCTATTTCGACAAATTCCATTTTATCTTTGTTCCATTTCTTTACTTTAATTGGACGTCCATAATTTGGATTAGGTTTATGCATGTCTATAGTATCCTTCCTATCAATGGGGTTTGTTATTATCTTACTTTGATAAATCTTCCTTTACACCAGTTATTTTTAAACCATTAACAGATGTTGTTATTTTAGTGTCTGGATATACAAACAAAATACGATCAATTACAACCTTAAGATAATTATGTTCATTGGATAATTCTGATTTCAATGTAACATTATCTTCATGTATAGTTATTTTCATTGTTCCTCTATTGTGTATGTTACTGAATGATATAAATCCAGCTCTACATTAAAAACAGATGTTAAATGATTAACAACATAATTAGGATTATCCTGTAACCATTGGTTAGTTTTGTTTTCAAGATCTTCAAGCGATGAGCCATTAAATATTTTTATTCTTTGTTTGTTTCGTTTTTTACTGCTGTGAAGGAGCCAATATTTAAAATGTGCTTTAGTTATGGCTTCGCCGCATTCTCCCCATTGTCCAATATAGCAAGGAGTGAATGGATGCATTTTAAATATACCGCCTTTATAGCCTTCCATTTTAACATCTACACATGATTTTGCATGTTCAAGCATGTCTGATATCTTGGCTTCAGGTAGTGGTTTAAATGCTAAATTATCATAACTTCCTCTATCACTATGTCCTGAACCAAATCCATCCTTTACGATCATTTCAGGATCTTGTTTTTCTAACCAATCAATTAAATATTCCAGTGTTACTTTTGATATCATTTCAGTAATCCTCCATACATGATACATCAAAGATTATGTTAATTTATTAAATTGGATACTTTTTACCCTGCATGTTTTTCTTATAATATCTATTTGCGGATCTTGCATGTTCACGTTCCCAAACACAATGAGGTATGTTTTTTGCCGGAAGATTTGGTTTTTTAAGTTTTACTGGATTATTATTACCCTCAAATGCAAAACGTTCTCCTGTTGACAGATATCCCTTACATACCTTTCTAACGAATCCACTTGAATAAAATCCTCTTGAACCTATTTTATAAAGATCTTGCAGCCATATTTTAAACATTATTCCTCCAATTCCAAGATATTTACTAATATCTCTAATTCTTTAATGAGTTCTTCTGGATCATTTTGTAATGTTTTTATTTTTTCTTTTTTCCTATATATCTGTATAGCCTGTTTCATTAAATTCATTATGTCTTTGATTTGATTATGTTTATTAGAATGCTTGCATGGTTTATCACTTTGTAAATTAGCGTTTTTTAAATCAGTATCTTCTAAATCAGTATCTTCTAAATCAGTATCTTCTAAATCAGCATTTTGTAGAATAGCTTCTTTTAGAATAGCTTCTCGTAAATCAAAACCTTCTAAATCAATTTGTTTACCTTCTTTAAAATCACTATCTAACCATAATTTATGATTTTTGAGTTTTTCTTGTAATTCGGATTCTGTTATTTTTGTTTTCATGATGTTCCTTCTTAAAATATATCATCAGGAGATTTAGTATCTTCTTTTAATTCTATATATTTGTGTATTTGGATATTTATAATAACATTTAGTTTATCTTTTACACACCAATCAATAAGCACAGCAGGATCAAATATCCCATGCATGGGAGATAAGGCGAATTGGCACTTGCATCCATGACTTTTTAACTGACTAATGGCCTCTACAGCTTTTAAATAATCCTTCTTACTTCCTATGATAAACTTAATGATATCTTGGGGCCTGCTATACAATGGATTATCATGATTAATGTTATTCCATTTATATGTCTTGGTAGTATCAAATAATTTATAATCTATGATGAAACTATCAACCCAATTCATATAATTATAAACAGGACGTGTTCCATTAGTCTCAATACTAATATCGTAATGACGATTCTTCAAATATTTTAAAAAATCATACATATCTTCTTTGGGTTGAAGCAAAGGTTCTCCACCCGTTATAGTAACTTTTTTAATTCCTTTTTTGGCTACTTCGTTATATAGTTCCTTGGATGTGAATTCGGAGTATTCTTTATTGGCATATTTAGTATCACAATATTCACATTCTTTTTCTAAATTACATCCAAAGAACCTAACAAAAGTAGTTACTCGTCCCTGATGAAAACTATTAACTTCACCATCTATGCTTGAAAAAATACTATGTACTTTAAACATTTCCTATCTCCATTATTAGAATTCAAATACAACTACATCATTGTTTGTATCACATATTTTACATTTTATATTATGTATTATCTTATTATCTGACTGTATGGGATTTAATTGATTATTATAAAAACGACCACTTACTAATGTATTACATTTTGAACATCTATAAGTTATTTTTAAATATATAACATTAGTCATGTTATTCATCCTTAAAATATATTTATTTCACTGATTATCTCACATAATTGGTTTTTAGTTAATTCAGCATAGCTATTAGGTGTTTCATATATTCGAACAAAAGATATCCCTTTTATATCCCCATCAAACATAAGGGCTTTCCAGATCCATATAAGAAGATTTTCGGCTGTTGGGTTATATAAAAAATCATTCACATTGCCGTGATCTAATACATCAATTACATAAGTATTGATAATTTTTTTTAGTTCCTTAAAATCTACCACCATACCTGTTTTTGGATCTATTCTGTTTTCAATACCAATCTGAACTTTCCATTCATGTCCATGCCATTTAGCACAGTTGCCATCATAATCTGGCAATCTATGACATGCTGCAAATGATAATTCCCTTACAACTGTTACATATGGACGTAACGATTGCTTCTGTTGATCCATGTCTTTAATGCATCGCTGACATAAAGGAATCATATTGGATGGCAGGAAGTTTTTGTTATTTTTATCTAAAAAATAAGGATAATTGTACTCATTATCACATTTATAACAACAGGGTATGGAACGATCAAATTGTGTTGCATAATCATGTAGTTGACGATAAAACTTATCATAACTAAAACTTACATTGTTTTTCTGTACAGGGTTATTATCATTTCTTTTGAAAACCTCTATATCCTGTTCTAAGCTTTTTATCATAATATAGCTCCTTTTTTGGGTTGATTAAATAGCATTATACATAAAATATATATTTAATCAACCCTATTTTTTAATTTTTTTAATTTTTTATTTAGTACGTTTCCTTGAAGGTTTTTTTAAAAACTTATCTAATTGTCTGGGAGTGCTTGCTCTTAAATCCGGAAATATTTTTTTCAATTCTAAATCAATATAGGTTTTTAAATTATTTATTTCCACTAATATATCTTGCAGGGATGTTATATTGGATCTTCCAATATGTTTCCATATAGACCAATTTAAAGCCTCATTCAGTGTAGCATAATAGCCTAACACTTTTTGATATATGTCTTTTTTATTTTCAATTTTCTCATACAGAATAAATTGAGTACTATCACTTTTAAGATATAAATTTTTACCGATCTGGATATTAATAGGCATAATTTTCTCCCTGTTTTAAGGTTTAAATTAATGGTAAAATGGCGCTTGAAACTTTATAGTGTACGTATCATTAAAAGATAAACTGATAATATATAGTGAGGTATGGGTTAAAATAATAAGCCTAATGTGCGCTAAATGAGAAGGCCAAATTTAAATTTAGATATATCTAAACACTGCTAAATAAATATATACAGTAATTTTAGAAATAAATCAACCCTGTTTTTTAATTTTTACCATGAAGATATAATAGCTCTGGATAAAGCAGGGCATTGCAATACCTTGATCATCTTCTTTTCGCTGGAATTATTGAACCTGGAAGCTATTTTATTAATACGCATAATGCCTTTTTCTTTTTCTGGTTCAGTTTGGTTCAATCCAAAAAAAGAAGTGCCATAAGCTAATTTATTTTTGCTTTCTGAGAAATTACCTTTTTTAATCTGTTTAGCATCATAGCTCTTAGCATCTGCTTGGGTAGCTGTAATAACAGCTCCGTCTATCTCAAAAGACAAGGCTCTTAGATCTTTCCATATTTCTATCTGTTGTTCCCTAATACTAAGCCCTCTACCCTCATATCCTAAAATATCAGCATAATCTATTAACACTAAATCAGGTCTGAATTTCTTGCGTTCTTGTAAATCAAATAAATGATTTCTTATTTTTCTTATAGTTAATTCTCCAGTAATATAGGTTTTACTTTCAAATATTCCTAATTTTTTTCTTTTTTTCTTGATAGCTTTGATCATTTCTTTTTCAGAATATAATTTTATATACTGTTTTTTATACCATACAGTGCCTTTAAACACTTTTTTATTTTTACATGATGTGCACGGGACATGCTTGGTATATTTATCTGCCTTACCATAAACAGTAGAGCTGTCCAAGTCCTGGATTTCAGTTTCAGTCATGTTTTTAAATATAACTTTATTTTTTGGACGATCTGATTTTTTACAACTGCCATTTTGATTCATAATACAATCCAAAACCGGATAATATACAGTTTCACTTTGCTCTTCATTGAGCACAGCTTTAGTTAGATATGTCCATAGCTTAATATTAAGCTCTCCCTTTGTCATATCTCCAGCTTGATAAAAAATAACATTCTTTTTCTGATTTATTGCCTTGGCTGCTATATCAAGCATTAATGTTGTTTTGCCTCTTTTTTCAGGTCCCATGAAACATACTAATGCTTTTCTATATATTTCATTGCCTATAAATTTATTTAGCTTGGAACTCATTTTGATGATGGGCTTTCTGTTTGCTTGTTCAATTGTTTCTTTAATCTTATCTTCAATATCAAGTGGTCTATAGGATAATTCATCATCCCGTTCAATGAATCGGTATTCTTTTATTAATTTTTCAGCATCTTCATGATCATTATCTTGCAGGCTTTCTTTAATCTGCATGGATAAGTTGTCCATACTTATTTTTTTAAAATATTTAAATGTCTCATCTACTAAATAATCAACAGCAGGTAGCTTTTGTTTTTGATATTCTTCATCAATGCTATGTAGTATCTCTGTTAAATGCTCTTTTCTATCTTCTTGTATTTTGATGTTCTTCATTATTTCATTATCAAACAAAGTACGAAAACTTTCAGATCCTGGAACCTGATTATATTTTCTGAAATAACGCAAACACATTTTGGCTAATAATCGGCTATCTTTATCCACTAAATATTCAGATCTGTATTTTGATTCAATCTTACTGGAATATTCTTTGGACATAATAAAACCAGTTATAATTTTTCTTTCCATATCATTTGAGAAATAATCATCAACGTAATCAATCATTGTTTTCTCCTTTCATTAAAATTCCATCCGATATCTTCTTCACAATGACTGATAAAACGGTTAAATGGATGACCTGGATTATCTGATTTTACATTAAATGTGTTTATATTTATTTTCATAATGTCATTCTTTTCCATCCATTCAACATAATCTTTTACAAAACGATACACAGATCCATTAAAATAACCCCTTACTTCACATCGCTCAAATGCCTCTTCAAACATATCTTTCTCTTCAATGGGATCAATGCCCATAGTTTGCCTACATGGGATGGTCTTCCAGTAATCAAGGATTGGAATAGTGGTTTTTTGTATTAACTGCCTTTTTCCCCCATTACTGTAAAATTTTGCATCTGTATTGTTAAAGGCAGTTAATATTAAATCAGTTATTTTGGGATTTGGATCATCTTTGAAGTTGGATAATTGACCTTTGATAATCATATTATAACTATTTAAGAAGGGAGATGGGATACCATATTTTTTATTTTGAACAAGAAATGTTGATAGAGAACGCCAATGTTTAATTTTTGGGTTATTTCTAATTTCTCTATATGATTTTTTAATAACCCTATCAATTTCCCGATATCTCCATTTTTTATTGGATATTTTTTTATCTAAATCTAATGTATCAATGGCATATTTATTTAATTTATATTTTTTAATATATGTGCCATCCATCAAACTCAAAAGAATGGACAAACTATCTTTGTATGTTTTTTTATCTTCCCTATGTTTACATAGGCCATAAATATCTCCCCAATCATGGATAATCTTTTTAGCCTTATCTAAATTATAAGCTTCTTTGTCTTTAATCTTTTTTACATTGGAAGATTGTTTTTTATTAAATTTAGTTCTTACTCTTTTAATTCCATTTAAAGAATTAAAAGTAAGACTAGATTGATTCGAAGAATCAATATGATCATGAATATGATCATGAAGTTTATTAATCTTATTTTTATTATCTTTATCTAGAGATTCCTGAAGTTCAGGAGACTTGATTCCTGAACATAAGGAATCAAGTTGCCTTGTTTTTAACCAACTACTGATTTTATTGAATATATTGTCCAAATCTTCATCATCTAAGTAAATTCCTTCCATATTATCAATAATATATCCTATATTTGTCATGTTAAATCTATAGTAGTTTCTTGCTGGATTTCCTTTCAGTTTTATATCTATCAAATTTAGTTCTTTTAATTTTTTTATGATTTTTGACTGTGTGTTTTTTGATATGGGAAGTTCTTTTTGTATATTTGATAATGTAAAATAAAAGAATTTCTCTTTGTCCAATTGTCCCTTTTGTTTAAAATAATTTTGCTTTGATAACATATATCCTATCCACATAGCAGTTTCTATCCCGAGAAACTTTAAAATATTAGGATTAACATTCCAATGACCAAAATTAAAATAATCAATGGCTCCTTGTGCTGCTAATGCCTGTTCGTTACTTTGAGTTATATGAATATAGGACATGATAATCTCCCTTATTAAATATACTATTCAGATCAATTATAAATACAATATTGTCCAAGAATATCAAAATTAAGCCTGTAGTAGTTTCTTGCTGGATATCCCTTAAATATCACCTCAATTATTTGTAGATTTTGTAGTTTTTTGATTATGTTTGATTGCTTTGAAAGGCTAAAACCAATTATTTCTTTCATGAGTTTTTTACTAATATGAAAAAAACCATCTTTATCAGTTTTATGGATATGTATTCTATGAGACATATCATAAACATAAGCTATCCATATTGCACATTCTATACCTATATTACGTATAAGACTTATGCGTATATTTAAATCATCTACATTGCATAAATGATAATATGTTGGATTGATATTATCAGGAACTACAGCTCTTGATCTTTCCATATCACGGATTCTCCCTGTTTTTATTTCGACAATCTAAGGTACTCTATGGACAGTTTTTGATACTATAAAATAAAAAGGTCATATTTAAAATGTGGAGTAATTGAGTATCTGATAGCAAGGAATTAAATGCTCTGTGTGAGCTGGCAGGTGCTAAGGGATACTAAATTATTTTGGGAATAATATGATTAATTACTCCACATTTTAAATATGACCTAAGTTTTTTTAAATTCCCTATAATCTACAGTTCACAAATAAAATAATATTAATTCCTTAAATTCATATTATTCCCATCTGCAATGGTATACAATTTAATAATAAAAATCAAGTATTTTTATTATTTGTAAAATCAGGTATTAATTATTTAACAGTTACTATCTTGTATTGTGAATATTTCTCTGCAAATTGGACATCTCACATCAAAAGACCATTGTATTGTATCATAGCAATCTAATGAATATATAGACTGTGTTTTATGATTATTTGTTATTATCTTCATAAAGCATATTATTATGATCTATAAAAGCTGTTAATGCAGTTCTAATTGATTGGAATAATGCAGTTCTAATCGGTTTGTTTTGTGTTTTAAATTTCAATTCCTCTGAATTATCTATCATCATTTTTAATAATTGAGTAGCTTCTTTCCATGCTGAATATAATTTCTTGTTATCAAATCCAATAATATTTAATATTCGATTATGTTTATTTTTTACATAGAAAGAAAAGTGATCTGGACAACCTCCGTCATAGTTATCTATAAAACCTGTCCCATAAAGATCTTTTATTTCCATTAAGAATTGAATCTCTTTTTTACTGTCAGCATAATATAATATATCAATATCTTTTTTATCTTTATTATCTTTACAAAAAACAGTTGATCCGGTTAATGTTCCTTTTTTACGTAATCTTTTATATATGTCTGTTGGGATAGGTTTTTTTGATTTGAGATCATTGCTGATCTCATTCATGTCTATCATAATATACTCCTTATCTTTTAGAATAATTTATAATCCTAAAATCTTAATTTCTTCATCTGTTAATTTTGCCATTGCTTTTTTTCTAACAGCAGCTTCATGATCATATTTTGATTCATGCAATTCACATTCAACAACTTGCCATCCAGCATCATACCATTCTTTATTTTTTTGAAAAGTATAATGTGTTTCTTTTAAATTAACTTCAATTCCCATGATGCCCTGTTGATTGTTGGTGTATGCAATGGCATGATCTTTTTTAGCAAAGATTTTATCTACCACATAACCGCCTTTTCCTTCTGTCATGTCTGTTGTTTTTTGCACTACATATACATATTTAATCATTGTTTTATCTCCTTAAATCATTTCTTTTAAGTTTTGAACAATATGCAAAGCTAATGTCATATAATCTTTAATTTGCTGTTTATTTGGGACAGGATCATTTACATTACTTAAGGAATGGATAGTTTGAAGAGTATCACAGAATGAACATGATCCATATGATATTTTTACATACCAATATTTTGCAGGTGTTTGTTCTTTCGATGCAATAATGAATACTATTGTGCCTTCATATTCCCCATCATCAATAATATGGATTTTATCTGGATCAGGTTCTTCACGTTCATCATCTGTTATTGCTTCAATAACAACTTTAACCAGTTGTTGATAATCTTCCATATGTTTTTTAGAAAATTCCTTTTTCAGTGCATTTCTTTTGTTATCAAATCTTTTAATAAAATATTTAATCATTGTTTTATCTCCCTATTAGTTTATTCATCAATGACTGTGCCTTATTTTTTGGCATTTCTCCTGGATCTTTATATCCTTTAAGTTTGATCATTTTAACATTTTTGCCTGTAAGCAGTAATGAATTTTTCATTTGTTTCGCTTTTTTTTGTCCTGGAGCATCTGTATCATATAAGATGTATATATTATCGAACTCAGTCATTAATCTTAGCTGAGAATAGGAATACTGAACTCCAAATGTGGCTACTGCACCTGGACCTAACATCCATACATCAGCAGCTCCTTCAACTACTACTATTGTATCTCCAGGTACTTTATCATAACCATATAATACCTTTCTATGATCAATAATTTCATTATCTTTGCTTGCTGCTTTATATTTTAACGGGGATTTATTAGTGGAATCCCTCGATATAAAGGAAATTAGTTCGTTCTTGTAATAAATTGGAATAATGATTCTGTGCTTATATGGTCCTATTGGTCCACTTGATTTAACTTCCCACTTGATTTGTATTTCAGTCGGATCATAACCTCTTTTTGCTAAATAACGTTTATCGCGATCATTTAAAGGGATTGTTGTGGGCATTTTACAATGGTTTGTGCCTTGTTTTTTTATAGGACTATAGGTTGATCTTGCCTTACCTTTAAACTCCTTAAAGATGGCCTCTGATTGACTCCAGGATAAACCAGATAATTCTTTTATTACCTTAACTGGATGATGGCTTCCACATCTGTAACAATTGAAATATCCTTTTTGTAGATTAAATCCTAAATGATATCCTGGATTACCTGTACAAAATGGGCAGGGAGCTTGTATCCATCCATTACGGCAATGTTTATGTCCCTCACTTACATATTCTATATTATATTCATTGTAAAATTCATTAGCATCAAACATTTTTATTTATCCTTAATAAAAATATTCCATTCCTTGTTAGTTATTCCTGATATTAAAAACTCTCTATCATCTATTGATAGATGAGGCACTGCATTTTGTATTAATACTGATTCTTCTTTCCATGATGTATATTGTTGCTCTGTTATTTTAATATTTTTAGTTGTGATATTTCCAGTAATATCACTGCTGCAAGTAACATCTGCTGTACCATTTTTTTTAAATTTGATATTTTTAATCATTTAGAATCTCCTTTTATGAAGAATCTTTCAATTATAATCACAATTGCTGATAATATACACACATCTATTGCCAATATTATTTCAAAGATAAAGTTCATATTAGGTATCTCCTCTTAAACGTTCCTTTGCTAAATCAATGATAGCAGAAAATGGAATACTATTTGTTGTGCTATCATCCACTATGATATAGTTTTTACGAGTAAAGTTTAGGATTAAATCAAGAGTTGCTACAGCTAATTTTGGTTCTAATGATTCTATTTTTTCAATTTGATATCTTTTTATTGACATGAACTTCTCCCTGTTTATTTTAATATTTTATATGGATAACCTCCTTTTCTTCAAAATAATATTAGCAGTTTATTTAGAAACAATTATACAGTTCAATAAATTCAGCACTAACATAACCAATAGCATCTCCAAATTGGCATTTATATGCATTTTGTTTCTTGTCATAATCAATAACAAATACTATTTTGTTGATGCCTTTAATCAGTGCTGTCATGTTTTTATCTCCCTGTTTGATTATTTGTTACTCTTGATTACAGTTATACAGAAGATTAAAAATAAAGTCAACCCTATTTATTAAATTTAATATTTATTTTATTATTTTTTAAATTATCATCAAACCATTTTTCAACCGGACATTTGCAATAATCACCTTTGCAAATTTCAGCAGCATCATGTTGTTTAATCATACTACATACTAAAATATCAAATCTTATATTTGGATCTGTGCCTGATGGGAATTCTTCAAAGAATGGGCATTGGGGATGTTTCTTTGTCCCTCTGAAAACATCACTTCTAAACGTGATTTTCATGGAATAAAACCTCCAGTTAAATTAAAAAGATAAATCGCTAAATATTGTAGTTAAAAAATTAAAAAGATAAACGGAAAGATAATTAGATATACTGTAAATATTAAAAACAAAAACAAAAACTGCTGCAACTGCTATAAACGTAAAAATCTTATTCATAGGCTTCCTTACTTTTTCATTTTATTTATTCAATCAATACCTATTTAAAAATCATGTTACTAATAATACGTTGTTTACAAGCATTACATCTGCTCATTAGATCGTTAATATTATATATAAGATCTGCTTCAGCCTCAAGATATTCACTTGGAAGATATGATACATCAGGTTGTTGAAATGGAGATTTATGATTCAAGTCCCTATTTTCCATTTCAACAACTAACTGATCATGTCGTTCTTGCATTTTTAGAGGCATAATTTGCACTATTGGGAACATTCGTTTGTCGATACGATACTTTTTTATAAAAATATGACGATGTTTATGTATTTCTCCATGTTCCCCAAGTAAATGTTTTTTACAAAGTAATTTAGGATCTAACATCCACATGCGCATATTATATTTTCTCCTTTATTAAATACAAATAATCAGTTCTTCTTCAACTGTTATTGTTTTTTCTGTTTCTGACATTTCGGTATGAAGACCAAAATTATCATAAGAACCTAAGTATATGAAAACGCCATTATCAAATTCATAAACTTGTCCATATACATCATCAAAGTGATATTTCATGATAATGTCTCCCTGTTTTTATAAATAATTTAAATAGTTTTATTATTCCAATGAGCAAATCTCCATAAATGAGGTCTGAATCTCCAAATATAATTTAACAGTTAAATTGGCAAATCCTCATAAATGGTTTTATACTAACCATTTATTAAAATTGACAATGGATCGAAATTTTCAGGTGTTTCAATTACGGTTTCAGTGTTTTCAGCCATAAGCTTATCAATGTTTTTTTGGATTGCATTAATAAGTTTTTTATTTTCTTCAATACGACATTCAAGATTCCAGATTAATTGACTTTTGCGAGTATGAAAACCGTATTCAATTTTAATTTGTTGGGCTTTAGTTTTCTTAACTCTTTTGATTTCGGTTTTGATATTGTCATTATGTTCTTTAAGTTCGCTAATTCTGATTTCTTTATTCATAATTTCGATTGCGGTTTCTGCATCAACAAATTCTAAAGTTTTCATATTTTTTATCTCCCTGTTTGGTTACTCTTGATTACAGTTATACAGAAGATTAAAAATAAAGTCAACCCTGTTTATTAATTTTTATTCATATTTTTTCAATAAAATATTTAACATTTCAAATTCACTAAAATCATCCCCATCTAAAATCTTATTAATCACTTTTTCTTTTTCTTGTAATAGATGCATGATATCTTCTTCAATAGTGTTTTTAGCTATCAAATACCAAACATTCACAGCATTCTTTTGTCCGATACGATGACACCGATCAGCAGCTTGAGAATGTAAAGAAGGTGTCCATCCGAGTTCAAGGAACACAACATTACTTGCAGCAGTTAAAGTGATGCCCACACCAGCAGCTTTGATATTGCCCACAAAAATCTTTATATTTGAATCATTTTGGAATGTATCTACTATTTGTTGACGTTTATTAGCCTGTACACTTCCATCAATTTTAACCGCCTTATGGCCATATCTTTTCATTAATTCATTAATAACATGCTTATGTGTAGCAAATACTACAAGCTTCTCGTCTGATCCCTCTAAGAAGTCATCAATCCATTGGATACATTGTTTCAGCTTGCCATTAACAGCTACTTGTTTCAATGCCTCAATTCTTGAAAGAGTTTGTGCGTTTTGTGCCTTAGATGCTGCTTTACTGCCTTTAGTTTCTCTTACCCATTCAATAAAATCTGTTTCAGCTCTGCTATATTCCTTCATATTGTTCAGTTCTAAAGGCAGTAGAGTCTTTATTTTATCCGGTAGATCTGTAAGCACCTCTTCTTTTTTACGTCTTAGCATGATTGTATTGGTTAATAAGTCATGTAATTCTTCATGATTTGAAGAGCCATTATAATTCCAGCTAAAACCATCAAATTTTAAATCACAAAACTTCTTTCCATATTGTGTTTTAGATTTAAATGTTTCGGGATCGAGTATTTGCAACATATTAAATATTTCAATTGGTCTGTTTTCAATTGGAGTACCAGATAATCCAATTACATGATCTATCTTTTTACATACGTTTTTAACTGCTTTTGTTCTTATAGCTTTTGAATTTTTTATCATATGAACTTCATCAGCTACTACAGCTTTTAATTTTACCTTTTTTAATTCCTTTAGCCATGCATTCAAAATATCGTAATTAATAATATAAATATCTTTTTTTGGAAGATCATACGTCTTTTTACCATTAATAATGTGTATAGATTTATCTCCGGTAGTTATTTTAAATTCTTTTTCCCAATTATATTTTACAGATGCAGGACATATGATCAATGCAGGTCTAATTTCAGGATGTAGATGCAAGTAACTGATTGATTGGATACTTTTTCCCAAACCCATATCATCCGCAATCAAGGCTCTGCCATTTTTAAGATTTAAAAAAGAAACACCTTGTTTTTGAAACTTGAAAGGCTCCCTTAATAATCCAGGAACCTTAGTTTCTGGAAGTTCGTTTTGATTAATCTTATTTCTTTTTAGCCATTTCTTAACTTTTGGATGTAGTTTGAAATCTAATTCTTTCAGTTTTTCAATGTTAGCTACTGTACAATTAGATATCCATCTTGGCTTAGGTTCTTTTTCAAACTTTCTATCTATTAAATGTTCTTTGATATCGGATACTGTTTCATAGCAGAATGGGAAAGTGATGATGAGTTGATTATCCATCAATTTAACATACTTTCCAGAGCTATCATAAAATTTAGTTCTTTTTCTTTTAACTTTAGGAGTTGGATTATTATTTGGCATAGGATCAATCTTAAGAGCTATTAATTGATTTTTATATTTTTTAATAGCCTTTCTAACTGTTTCTATCTGTTTATGTGATAATCTATTATACCGTAAATAGAATTCACTAATGCTGGATAAAATAGCAGCATCAACAGCATTAAATCCTTTGCCATTTTGATAATGAGTGCTTTTACCATGCTGTTCATCTATTTCTTGTTGGCTGTAAATAGCCAACAAAGCACCTATCAAAAATTCATCATCTGTTTTTATTCTGTCAACAATATCCATTTGTCCTTTCCTATCCCTATAAAGATATTGAAAAATGTTAAAAATTTTAAATTAAGTTTAATACTTTATTAATGTTAAGAGCTAAAAATAAGTTATCTGTGATTATAACAGACACATGGCTTCCTGAAATACAAAAATCCTCCACATATAAACAGTCCTTGTTAATACAACTGGAAAAATCAGATAGGAATTCTTTAATATTTGTTTCAAATTTAGTTACTGGATATTCCAATCTTACTCTTTTTCTTTTTTCATTGTTTTGTTTTAGTTTTAAATATCTATAAGCTCTATCTTTATTAATTAACATTTTGATCACCTAACCAATTTATTCACTTTTCCATTAAGGGTTTATTTTTTAAATTTTTTAAGAATGTCTATATATGTCTCTTCTGTGGTTAAATACTTTCTAACAGCATTGTTTATAATTTTAGAACGATTCTTATGGCCTATGTAATTTGATGTAATGTATTCCAATTGTTTTTTTAAATCATTATCTATCATAAAATTAATCTGACTCTTAGTAATTCCTTTTGGTCTTCCCGGTTTTGCCATTAATTAGCCTCCTTTTTCTTACATATTTTTTCATATGTGTGTTGAAATGGGGTATACTCTTTGCCTCCAAATATTAAATGTAATTCTTCATTAGTAAGCCAATTGTATTGATGAGATCGCATTTTTTGAACTCCTCTTTTTGATTTCTTTCTTCTTCTTTTGTTCATTTTGAGATCTCCTTTTATTTAGTACGGGTTCTGATAGTTCTTTTACCCGTTGTTTTTCTTTTGGTTTCCTCTTTTTTAGCTTGATTGCAATACTGATCACAAACTCCACATGATTTATACATTCTTCGATATCTGCATTGTTTCAAGTTAATAGCAGTACTAAATTGTGAACATTTAAATATGTGTTTTTTGATATCAGCCATTTTTATTCGCCTTTCAGATCCTTTATTAGATTAATCTTTTCACTGTCTGAAAAGATGCCTTGCTCCTTTTGTTCCTCATAATATATTGTTTTAGCCAATCCTCCAGAGTATTGATTGTTGATACGATTCCCTTCCATGCTATAACAGTCACTAAATGGGAACTCTTCATTGTCCTCATCATATTGATAATAACAACCTGATATGCTATCGGTAGATTCATGATAATCAAACATATAGAATCTATCATATGGACCTGCTTCATCCAGCAATAAATATTGCTGGTAATCATCATCCCATCTAAGCATAACAAGCTCCCCTTCTATATCATTACCAACTAAATGTCCATTATCAAAAGTGCCAAATGTATAGGATCGAGTATTCACATATCCATCAACATGATAAATAAATACCCATTTGCCTATAAATTTATCTAAGTCTGAATTATAGGTTTGGTTTTGATGACTGCTTTGATTGCTTATTACTTGCTGCTTGTTTTCATTTTTCTTTTCAACATTGCTTCCACATCCATAAATTAATACCGCCATAGTTAAAGTTAAAATAATAGATCTTTTCATGATTACTTCCTCCTTTTATGATACTTGGTTGTAATATTGGTTCATGCGTTTTGCATGGACTTTGTCAAAATATTCTTCATCATATAACCAGTTAAATACGTTTTGTGCAAATTGGGAATTGATATCTTCTTTGGAAAATGAAGCTATTACCTTGCCTCTTCTGGAAATATTACGAAGTTTAACAGAATTATCTTGAAAACAAAGAACTCTTCTTTTACCATCAACTTTGAATGCAAATTCTTTATTATCAGAAAAAACTTTTTTAATGGCTTTTTTAAATTCATTTAAGTTCATATTTGTCTCCTTTGTTTGGTTAATCTTAAGTACAGTTATACAGGAAAATATAAATAAAGTCAACCCTCTTTATTAAATTTTTAATGTTTTTTTAAAAATTATTTTATTTAGCACAGTCTATGTTTTTTATATCCTCTATATACAAATCAATTTATTTTTAATTTTATTAATTTTATGCTTGATTATTACATTTTTTTAATTTATGATGTTTTTCAAGTCATAAAAATTGACTCAAACCTATATAAATCAATACACAAGGAGAACAAAAAATGAGTAAAGACACCAAAAAAAAGGCTAAAACCACATCTAAAAAGAAATCATCAGCAGCAACTAAAAAATCTACGGGCAAAAAAACATTAACTAAAAAAACCACAAAGAAAAAAACAGGTTTTTCTTTGGGAGATTACATGGATGTTATTTATGAAATGAATGATGTCTTCGGTTTGAATCCTCCCATTCCAGATCAGGATAATGAAAAAGATGCCATTGAAGAGATTAAATCATCTGCTGAATTGATGGAAAGTGATGATATATCTAAATTTACAGAGAAAGCAATAAAAACTTTGAAGCATTTGGAAATTGATCTTCCTGAAGCTGAAGAAGAATCTGAAGAAGAAGCTGACGATGATAATCAAGATGTAGATGATGATTCCTCAGATGATTCCTCAGATGATTCCTCAGATGATTCCTCAGATGATTCCTCAGATGATGACGACGATGATGATGATGACGAAGAGAAAGAAGATAAAAAAACAAAAGCTAAAAAAGCTACTAAAAAATCTAAAGATAAAAAGGAAGATAAAAAAGCTTCTACAAAAGATAAAGATAAAACAAATGAAAAGAAGCCCAAAACTAAAAAGGGACCAAGCCCATACGGTTTAACTGTGGAAATCATGTGTAAAAAACCAGATATGGACACAGATGATTTGAAAAAACAACTTGAAAAAGCAGGTATAGACACTGCTGAATCTAAAGCTGCTATAGGCACAGGTATTACAACTGTACGTCGTTTAATTTCCATGCTTAGTGCTAATGGGCATACCAAAAAGAAATGGAATTTTTCTAAAAAATAGGAGAATCACTTTGTATAAAATACTCTCATCAATTCCACGTCAAATGGATAATCATAAAGATAAATTGACGTGGATAGATGAGGTTTGTAAAGAACATAAACCTCATCTATTAGTGACCCCTCAAGAATTCTTTGGTGGAATTATGATGCCAAAGAAACCGTTTTTTACCTTTGATGAATTATATCCAAAATTAAAACGTATAATCAAAAAACATAATGTAGCGCTTGTAGTGGGTGTTGTTGAACGTGAAAATAATTGGAATAAGGAGGTTGTTTGGTTTATAAATGAAAAGGCTGAGTTCTTGGGTAAAGTAGCTAAGTTTGCTCTTCCAAGATACGATCATATCAATACCAATGGAGTAGGTGATATTGAACCAGAAACTGATTTCAATAACAGATTTCAAATATTTGAATTCTTTGATGGATTAAGAGTATCTGCTATTTTTTGTTGGGAAGCTTACTCTGATCTTTTATGGACTGGCCTTGGTATAATGAAGCCTGATGTTATTTTTTCCATGATAAAATTTGGAGTAAACTCATGGCCTCAAGTTGAAAAAAAAGATGGAAAAGCATGTGTTAAAGGATTTGGTTATGGTACTTGGAGCGAAAATGGAAGATGGGTTGAGCGCCTGCACATGGCTAATAAATGGCAAGTCAAATGTCCCATTATATGTACCACTAATTCATGGAATCTACGTCCTATCTCAATGCCTTTATGTGGTTGTATTTCTAATATAGATGGGCAAGCCAATCATACTTTTTATCATCCCAAAAAAGAAGATAAACTAAAAACCATTCCAGAAAAAATCATTGTTGATGAGATAGATCCTAATAAAGTTAGAGGAGCGCTCATGAATAAATTTGTATACAAAGATGCAGTAGGCCATTTTCCGCCATATGATCTTGCTAAGTACACTATGATGTTAAAAATTAATCGTATTGAAGCAAGGCTGCTTTCAGGCAGAGAAGAGAAAGATGTTAATAAGAAAAAGGCCAAAAGAAAGGGAGGGTTAGGGCTATGACATATGATCATACAGATCCTAAAGTTAAAAAACTTCAAGATATGATTGAGCATATAGGAGATGATCCAAACAGAGAAGGTCTTGCAGAAACTCCACATAGAATAATCAAATCATGGAAAGAGTTATATTCGGGATACAATAAAGATCCAAAAGATGTTTTTAAAACATTTGATTCTAATGGATATGATCAGATTGTTTTATTAAAAAATTGTGAAATATACAGCATGTGTGAACATCATATGCTCCCTTTTGTGGGCAAAGCTCATATTGCTTATATTGCCAATGGTAAAGTAATAGGCATCTCCAAATTAGCTCGATTAATGGAGATATACTCAAGACGTTTACAGATTCAAGAACGTATAGGGGAACAGATCACTTCTGATTTAATGGAACATCTTAACCCATTAGGTGCAGCTTGTATCATTGAAGCACATCATTATTGCATGAGAATGCGTGGAGTAGGTAAACAGAATTCCATCATGACTACTTCCAGCTTAAAAGGAATTTTTCTTGAAAAAAGTGAAGCTGGATATGCTGCAAGAAATGAATTAATGCAATTAATTAATTGATATGAAAAAAGAAAATTTTACTCAATTATTTTTAGATTCAGGTGCTTTTAGCGCATATACTCAAGGTGCTGAAATCAATATACAGGATTATATTGACTCTATTAAAAAACATAAAAAGAAATTAGTAGTATATGCTAATCTTGATGTTATTGGTGATGCTAAAGGCACATTAAAGAATCAAAAATTCATGGAACGTCAAGGACTGTCTCCACTTCCCTGTTTTCATATGAATGAAAACTTCAAATATCTTAGATATTATGTAGATAAATATGATTATATTGCTCTTGGAGGAGTTGCACAAGCTAAGGGCAATAAAAATCATATTATTAAATGGATGGATCAATGCTTTGATGTTATTACTGATGATGATGGCTATCCAAAAACTAAAGTGCATGGATTCGCTGTTACTGCTATGGATTTAATGTTTAGATATCCATGGTGGAGTGTTGATAGTACCAGTTGGGTTATTTGGTCAAGAATGGGAAAGATACCTGTGCCTGTTAAAAAACAAGGAAAATATTTATATGATCGTAAGCCCTTAATAATATCTGTTTCCAATAAATCTCCGGATATTAAAGATAAGGGATCACATATAGATAATATCACTCCTACTGTTAAAAAACAGATAATACAATTTATCGAAGAAAATGGAATGAGATTAGGTAAATCTGAAATTGTTGAAAAGTCTTTAGATTATCAGCCAAAAGACAATGAAAAATGGTTTGAACCTGCTAAAAAAGCTAAAAATGGAAAACGTTTATTAGAAATTATTATTGAATCAGGTGTATCTAATAATTATATTTTAAGAGATCGTTTATCCATTCGATTTTTTAAAAACGTAGAAAAAGCATTTCCTGAATGGCCTTATCAATGGAAACATAAGAAAAGGAGGAGAGGTTCTCTTCTTCGAGGATTTGGTTATGGCACGTAATACATAATCAGAGGATTGAAAATGAAGATATATCTTGCTTGTTTTCCACATGAAGTAGCGCAAAATATTGCCATTACAAAAGAGAAATACAGACAATGTTTAGCATCATATCATTTTATAATTAATGAAAATGCTATAAGCGAAAAAGAGTTTAATTCATGGATAAAAACAGGATTAACTAATAAAAAAAGGAAACAGAATAATGAAAATAAATAGATCAGAATTTTTACAATCTTTAAAATCAATAAAACCAGCAATTGATGAAAAAGATAATCTTGAACAAGCTAATTCTTTTATTTTTAATAATGGAAATATTCACACATATAATGATGAAATTGGCATGCAAATCGAAAGTCCAGTTAACATAGATGCTGTTGTTAAAGCCAAAGAACTATACTCTTTGCTTGGTAAGATAAAAGATGATGAAATTAGTATATCAATGAAAGATAATGAATTCATTATCAAAGGTAAAAGAATCAAAGCAGGTATTAAAAAACAAGAAGAAACATTAATTAATTTAGATGAAATATTTCCAAAGATTGATAAATGGAGCAAGGTTCCAGATGATTTTAAAAAAGCTTTGTCCATATGTTTATTATCTGCCAGTAAAGATAATACAAGACCTATTTTAACATGCCTACATATCAAAGATGACATAATCGAATCCAGTGATAATGAACAGCTCACTATATACACTATGTCTAAAAAATGTAAGGTATTTAAAAAAGGAATATTGATACCTGAAAATATAGTTAAGGATCTTATCAAGTATAATATCACTCATGTCAGTTATAATAGAGATAATTGGATTGATTTTAAAAGTGAAGAAAATGTTATTATCTCTTGTAGAATGTATAAAGGAGAATATGCTGATCTATCTCAGTTTATTCTCAATAAAGGAACCAAAATAACATTCCCAAACAATATTAATGATATTTTAAACAAGATGGAAGTTTTTCAAAAAGAAGAACAAGATGCTTTACAAACAGTTAATATTAAGATCAATAAAGGTATCTTTTCTGTTCGTTCTGAAAATCAATATGGATGGGTTGAGGAAAGTGTAAAAACTAAAAATAAAAAAAATGTGATATTCAATGTAGGTCCTAAAATTCTACTCAACATACTTAACACCACTAAAAAAGCAATGATAGGTGATAATGTGATACAATTTAATACGGATAATTATGTACATATCATTGCTAAGGAAAACAATAATGATTAATAAATATAAATTAAGAACTTGGATGCCGGAAAAGGGAATATTTGTTTATTGGGGTAGGATAAAAAACAAATGGAAAGATCCAGATTTAAATACCACATTAAAACATCTTTTTTATACCACACAAAGATCTATAGATATATGTGATGTAGATAATCAAGACATATATGAAGGTGATTATATTAATATTACCTTATCAGGTCTTCCATTTGAATACCAGATTATAAAAGATAAACAAATGAAAAGAATATTTCCATATCCCTATATTAGAGGTGTTATTGAATGGGATAAAGAGATATTAATAGATATACCTCAATTCGGCCATATGATAAGTATAGATCATCCTTTTTTAGATAATGCTTTTGATGAGCATAATGACAGTATCAAAGTTATAGGTAATATTTTTGAAAACGGAATTAATTATTTAATGGAGTAGATAATGTATTTTTTTAATAAACAAGATATAGGGCATTTAGGAAGTGAAATCTCCAAAGTACAGAACTGTAAATCATGTGGTCTATATAAGAACTGTATTTCTCCAAAGATGAAACCAACAGGAAAAGGAAAAAAGAAGATTCTTATTATTGGAGAAGCACCTGGAAAAAATGAAGATAAAAAAGGCATACAACTTATAGGACAATCAGGACAGTTATTAAGAGAAGTGTTAAAAGATTTAAACATAGATCTTGATAGAGACTGTATAAAAACTAATAGCATAATATGCAGACCTCCCAAAAACAAAACAGCAAATAAAAAACAAGTGGCTGCTTGCAGACAAAATGTTTGGAGATGTATTAAGGAAAACAAGCCTAAATTAATAATCTTACTTGGAGGTATAGCTGTTCAATCTTTTCTTGATGATAGATGGGATAAGGATTTGGGAGGTATAAATAAATGGAGAGGATTCCTTATTCCAGATAGAAAAGCTGATTGTTGGATCATGTCCACATATCATCCATCATATGTTTTAAAAAATGAACATAAGGAAATAGTATATAAAACGTTTAAAAATGACATTAAAAAAGCAATTAAAAACAGAAATAAAAAAATAAAATATGATAAAAACGAACTTTCTAAAGTTGAAGTAATAACTGATGAATCACTGCTTACACATAGATTGAAAGCATTTATTGCTTTACAACCTGAAATAACCGATTTACTTGCTATAGATTACGAAACATCAGGATTAAAACCATATGCTGAGGGTCACTATATACATACCTGTTCATTAAGCTATGGTCCGGATCATGCCCTATCTTTTCCAATGCCCAATAAAAAAAGCAAGGCTTTTAAACTATATAAAAAAATTATTACTAATAAAAACTTAAAAAAAACTGGACATAATATCAAATTTGAAGATGTATGGTCCAATACCATTCATAATATTCAAATACAGAATTGGTATTGGGATAGTATGCTTGCTGCTCACTTAATTGATGGCAGAAGTAAAATAACATCTCTTGATTTTCAAGCCTATATTAATTTTGGCATTACTCCATATTCGGGTAAAATTAAAAAATATCTACTAAGTAATGATAAAAATGCAAACTCTTTTAATACCATCAATAAAGCGCCTATAAGGGATTTACTGCTTTATGGTGGACAGGATACTATGTATCAGTTCAGACTTGCTATAAAACAGATGAAAATTGTTGGATATGATATTCCAAAATATCTTAAAAGGACTGTATAATGAAACTGTCTGCAAAATCAAAACATGCTTATAAACTGTTACATGATGGTGCTTTATCTCTTAGTCAAGTGCAAAGAAACGGTATTGGTATCGATATGAAATACTGTAAAAGAAAAGATAAAGAGTTACAAAGAAAAATAGAAAGCATTGAACATAAAGTTTTTAAAAGTGATGAAGTGAAGTTGTGGAAAAAAGAATATAAAAAAGATTTTAATTTTGATTCTAACACACAGCTTGGAGATATTCTGTATAATCATTTAAAGATTGAAGCTAAAAAACATACCGATAAAGGTAATCCATCAGTAGATCAAGAAGCACTGGAAATGCTTGATTTCCATTTAGTAAAAGATATTCTTCAATTACGTAAATATAAAAAAATGAAGAATACTTTTTTAGCTGGCATCATAAGAGAAAGCAATTATTATAAAGATCAAGATGCATGGCTACTTCAACCTTTTTTTAATTTGCATACTGTCAGCACTTGGAGAAGTTCATCACAAAATGTAAATTTTCAAAATCAACCTATACGTGATGAAGAAATGGGGCCTGGAATCAGAACGGCTTTTATCCCAAGAAAAGACAGGCATCTTGTTGAAGTGGATTATGGAGGCATAGAAGTATGCATATCTGCATGTTATCATAAAGATCCTACAATGATTCAGTATATTAAAGATCCTACTAAGGATATGCATAGAGATATGGCTATGCAATGTTATATATTGGATCAAAATCAATGGACTAAAAACACAAGATACTGTGCTAAAAATAAGTTTGTATTTCCTCAGTTTTATGGCGATAGCTGGTATGCTTGTTCTCAGAATCTTTGGGATTCAATAGCCACTATGAAATTAAAAACCAAAGATAATGTGCCTTTAAAAAAACATCTCAAGTCCAAAGGAATAAAAAAATTCAGTGATTTTCAAAAGCATATTAAAGATGTAGAACATGATTTTTGGTATAATCGTTTTGCTGTTTATCAGCAATGGAAAGAAGATCACTTTGATAATTACATAGAGAATGGATACTTTGATTTACATACTGGTTTTAGATGTTTTGAACCACTTGATAGGAATAAAGTAATTAATTATCCAGTGCAGGGAGCTGCTTTCCATTGCCTTTTAAAATCATTAATTATCATTCAAAAATGGCTTATCAACTACAAGATGAAAACAAAAATAGTAGGTCAGATACATGATTCTATTATTTTTGATGCTCATCCAAAAGAACTTGATGCTGTTTTAGTCAAATGCAAAGAAGTAATGTGTGAAAGAATTCCAAGAATATGGAAATGGATTAATGTACCACTTACTATTGAAGCTGAAATAACTCCCATCAATGGTTCATGGAATAAGAAAAAAGAAATCCCAATCCCGGTAATTAAAAGAAGAGCTGCATAATAATAGACAATGAATAGTTTTGAAATAAAAACTAAAGTACTCATGTATTGGAGATATGCTCGTGCATATGCCTATATCTCAACAGAGACAGGTCGTTTTTATGCTGATGTTTTAGTATCTAACGGTAAAAATATAATTGAAATAGAAGTTAAAACCTCATATTCAGATTTAAAAAATGATTTTAAAAAAAGAAAACATAAATTTTATAGAACAGAATATTCAATAGGAGTACCAAATAAATTTTATTTTGCTGTACCTGAAAATTTAGTTGAAAAAACTAAGGAGCTAACTAAAAACACTCCATATGGAATTATAAAAGTATTGGAAGGAAATTTCACAAAAGATAAATGTGAAATTATTCAATCAGCTAAATTTTTACATAAAAATTTTAGCAATTCTGTTTTGAATGAAATAATAAAAAGAATGTCCAGCGAAATATGTATATTAAGATATACAAATAATAAATCTTCAAATACAAGGAGAAACAATATGCCATTACAAATAGATTACAGGCCAAGTAGTTTTGATGAGTTTTATGGCAATGAGGAATTGATTGAAAATATACAAGCCAATTTAAAAAGAGATGATGTTAACCATATAATGCTGTTTACAGGACTATCAGGAGGAGGCAAGACCACATTAGCGCGTATAGTTGCATCAGAGTTGGGGGCTTATAATCATGAATTATCTGAACAACAAAATGTAGATTATTATGAATATAATAGTGCTGATGCAAGAGGTATAGATACATTTAGGCAAATTAGAAAACAAATCAGATTATCTCCAAAGAAGGGTAAATATAGTGTTTATGTATTGGAAGAATGCCATCAGATTACAGGGGATAGTATGGAGATGTTGTTAAAAATGACAGAACCATTGCCTGATCATGTATTTTTTATTCTCACCACTACTAATCCAGAAAAATTAAAAATAACATTAAAACGTAGATGTACAGTTTATGAAGTACAACCATGTGATGATGATCAATTAAAAGAGCTAATAGAATCTATAGCAGAATCAGAAAGTAAAAAAATACCAAAAGATGTTCTCAATCAGATAGTATCTGATAGCATTGGTTCACCTGGAGTTGCTATGAGTATACTGGATAAGATAATCCATATACCTAAAAAATCTATGCTTAAGATGGCAAAACAAGAAGCAGCTAAACAGAATCAAATCATCGATCTATGTAGAAAACTTATTCAAAGACCTAAATGGAAACAGATTCTTCCCATATTAAATGATTTAAAAAAAGAAAATCCTGAATCAATAAGAAGATCCATACTTGCATATTTCACAAGCTTGTTACTTAAAAAAGATGATGCGAATGCCTACATAATGCTCGATTGTTTTTCTGATAATACATATGATGATGGTTTTTCAGGTATTGTTAGGATGTGTTATGAAGCCCTTCAGAATGATTAAACTCAACCTTTTTTTTATATTTTTTTATATTTTTATTTTTTATTGATTTTTTTAATTTTATATATTATTATATTGTTTAAAACTCAATAACAAAAAAGGATATTAAATATGGATTATGAAGATATAAATTTTGAAAAAGATATGGAGATAGATCCACATAGTCTGGATTTGGAATTGTTGAATCATTCCAAAATAGCTACTAAATACATATCCATTGCTAAACAATATAGTAAGATAGCTAAAAGAGCCTATGAAAAGGTAAAAACTATACGATCGGAATTAACATTAGAAGCTGCTGCTGAGGGCATAACTTATAAAGGAACTACTGTAAAAGCTACCACACAAACCATAGAGGCTTATTACAGGAATCATCCATCATATAAAAAAGCTGTTAAAGATATGCTAAATAAACAACATGAAGCAGAAGTTCTTGAAAGTATTGTTTTTACCATTAAAGATAGAAAAGAGTGCTTGTCTGAATTGCAGCATTTAATGTTTCAAGAGTATTTCAGCACTCCAAAGGAGCCAAGGGATATAACAAGAAAATTTAACAAGAGAGTCAGAACAGTAGCATCTAAATTAAAAAAGGAGAAAAAGAATGGCAAAAAAAAGTAAAAAAAGAAAATCAATCAGAGATAAAGTTAAAAAAAGAGCTGAAAATAGGAGTTTTTCTGGAGGCGGTACTCTGTTTGATTTTGCAGGTAAAGAAGTATCCATGTTTAAACCTAAAAAAGGTGTTAATAAAATAGATATTCTTCCTTATGAAATATCAGTTAAAAATCATCCTGAAGCTGATCCCGGAGAGTTATGGTATCAAAGAACTATTTGGGTACATTTCAATATAGGAACAGATGAAAAACCATACCTTTGTCCAAAAACTATCAATAAAAAATGTCCCATCTGTGAACATCGTGTTGAGCTAATGAAAAACCCTGATGCGGATGAAGATGATATTAAAGCACTTAAACCTAAAGAACGTGAAATATATAATATCAGAAATTTGTCAGATGATAAAAAACTGATGCTATGGGAAGTTAGTTATCATAACTTTGGAAGATCTCTTGAAGAAGAAATTAGAGAAGGAGAAGAAGAATATAGTGCTTTTGCTGATTTAGATGGAGGCTATACACTTAAAATTCGTTTTGCAGAAGAGACAATGGGCAAGAATAAGTTTTTAAAAGCATCCAGGATTGACTTTATTGATCGTAAAGACCTGCCAGAAAGTATTTTAAAAAATGTCATTGATCTTGATGAAATTCTAAAAGTACTAAAATACAAAGAACTTAAAAATATATTTTTAGAAATGGAATCTGATGACAATGAGGATGACAATGAGGATGTTAAAAAAACAGATGATTCCTCAGATGACAATGATGATGACAATGATGATGACAATGATGATGATCAAGATGATGATCAAGATGATGATCAAGATGATGATCAAGATGATGACGAAGATGAAGATGATGAAGATGATGAAGATGATGAAGATGATGACGACGACGATGATGATCAAGATGATGACGACAATGATGACGAAGATGAAAATGAAAATGAAAATGATGAAGATGACGAAGATGAAGATGAAGATGAAGATGACGAAGATGACGAAGATGAAGATGACGAAGATGAAGATGACAATGATGAAAATGTAGCAGATGATGAATGTCCTCATAATGGTACTTTTGGTGTTGATTGCAATGAACTTGAACATTGTGATGATTGCGTTAATTGGGATTCTTGCCAAGTTAAATTCGATGAAATACAAGATGAGGAAAAAAAGAAAAGCAGTAAGAAAAAAGATACTAAAAAAAGCAGTAAGAAAAAAGTTACAAAGAAAAAGAAATAATCTAACATAGGGGGCTTAATGCCCCCTATTTAATTGGGAGGATAGTAAATGGCCAAAGATACTTCACAGAAAATAGGATATATAAATCTAACTGAAGCTTTAGAAATAGCTAAACAATATAATGTGGAGGTAACACGACCTACTATTTTAAAATGGTGTATTGAAAATAATTGTGCAAGACAGTTTGGAGGAATTCATTCCCCTTGGTATATAGATGAAAAAAAATTTAAAGATTTTTTATCTAATGGCTAAAGGAGGTTCTAATGACTGTTAGAAAAAGAACAAGAACTGATAATTTAGTTAATCAAGTTAAAAAAAGAGCTAAAAAACCTATAAAAAAGGAAAACAATAATTGCAAAAATCTCATCCCATCTGGATCTACTTTATTGAATTTGGCTTGCTCCGATTGTTATAGTGGAGCATTTAAACTTGGCCGTATAGTCACTATACCCGGAGGATCTACAGCAGGTAAAACATTATTGATGCTGACTATACTTGCTGAAATATGCCGATTAAAAAGATTTGATGATTATTTATTAGTATATGATGATGCCGAAGAATCCCTAAACTTTAACATTTCCAAATTGTTTGGAAATAAATTGGAGGACAGGCTTCAGATTTCTAATGGATCAAGCTCTAATACTATTCAGGATTTTCAAAATAATATTCTTAATCTAAGTAAAAAAAATGAACCATTTATTTATGTACTTGATTCACTTGATTCATTGTCTTCGGATGAAGAATTAGTCAAAGAATATAAAAAAGCACTTGCCAAAGCTAAATCCGATGATTCCATTAAAGAAATTAAAGGATCTTATAAAACTGAAAAAGCTAAAATAATAGGTCAAGTGCTTAGAATGGTTAATGGGATTATAGAAGATACTAAAAGCAGCTTATTTATCATTCAGCAAGAAAGAGCAAGGATAGGTGTATCATTTGGCAAAGCTGTTACTACATCAGGAGGCAAGGCTCCTTTTTATTATAGTAGTCATCAGGTATGGTTAAATCGTATTAAAACACATAAAAAACGTGATAGAAAAATAGGGACTAAGGTTAAGGCTGAAGTTACAAAAAATAAAATAACAGGTAAAGAACGGGAAATTACATTTGATGTTTTTTATGATTTAGGAATAGATAATATAGGATCATGTGTAGATTTTTTAATAAATGAAGGTTTTTGGAAAAAGAAAAAAATGACTGTTAATGCTACTGACCTTGAATTAGAGGCATCAAGATCCAAGATAATTAGAGCCATTGAAGAACAGAATCTTGAAAAAGATCTTGATAGAATAGTTAGTAAAGCATGGCATGAGATAGAAAATAGCTTAAAATTAGACAGGAAACCAAAATATGAATAAATATATTTTTATTATTTTTGCTTTGTTTTTTTTAGTTAGCTGTTCATCTCCTGAACAAAGATCTGATAAGGCTTCCCTTGTTGGAGAGGTAATATATAGAAATAATGCAGATCATAAAGATGTGTCAGAAATGTTTATTGTAGTAAATGAAAATAAATTAAAAATAGTGCATATTTCATCTACTTCAGAATTATATGCGATTGAAATAACTAATATAGATTATTGTGGTGAATAAATGAAACTATTAATAGATACTTCATACCTATGTTATCGGGCATATTTCACAACTGGAAGTTTATCAGTTAATAAAAATAAAACAGGCATTATATTCGGTTTCTTCCATAGTTTGTTGCATCTTGCCAAAGAATTTAAAACTACTGATTTTATATTTTGTTTCGATAGTAATAAATCTTTAAGAAAACGAATTTATCCACAATACAAAGAAAAAAGAAAGTCTGCTCTATCAGATAAAGATAGAGCCTCTATTCAAAAACAAATCAAAGAAATTTATTCCATACTTCCTGAATTAGGTTTTAATAATGTGTTTAGATATACTGGATATGAAGCTGATGATATTATAGCATATTTGGCATATTTGAATAGCTATGCCAGATGTGGGAGCAATAACAGTATAGATTTCACCATTATTAGCACAGATCAAGATTTGTACCAGTTATTATATTATGTTAATGGTATGTATGATATTAAAAATAAGAAGATATACACATATAATAATTTAATCAAAGATCATGGTATATGTTCCACTCATTGGGCAAAGGTTAAAGCTATTGCCGGATGTGCCTCTGATAACGTTAAAGGTGTATCAGGCATAGGAGAAAAGACAGCTATAAAGTACATTCGTCAAATAGCAAGCAAGAATCAGATTGAAAAAATAGAAAGCAATAAAGAAATAATATCCAGAAACAGTATACTTGTAACCCTTCCATTTAAAGACAAAAAATTTAACATTGAATTAAACGAAAACAATATTAACAGAGACAAGTTAATAGAAGTATTCGATAAATATAGATTTAATAGCTTCCTGAAACGTTCCAAATTAAAAGAATGGTATAAGTATTTTAAAATATGAAAGAAAAGGAAAAAAGAAATGAAGAAAAAACCAATTAAAAAATCCATTGTAGAACAAATATTAGATTTTATGGCTATTAAAATGCATGAAACATTAATGGATAACTGTGAAGCATTTAGAGGATATTTTATATGTGCCTTCGATCCTAATAATCCAAAAATATCAAAATTCATAAGCAATGGTTCAAAAGAAGCTGTTGTTGAAATGCTTAAAGATCATGCTGCACAGCTTGAAAAACAGATAAATAAGGAAAAATAAAATGAAATATCATGAATTCATTCAAAACAAAAAGATAAAGTATAAATCCAGTGGATTTGATATTGATATTAAATATTTAAATAAAAATCTTTTTATATGGCAAAAACATATTGTTAAATGGGCTTTGAAAAAAGGTAAAAGTGCATTATTCCTTAATACAGGTATGGGTAAAACGATATGCCAATTAGAATGGTCAAATCAGATATACAATAAAGAAAAAAAACCAATTTTAATAGTAGCTCCCCTTGCTGTGTCTTATCAAACTAAAAATGAAGGTAAAAAATTTGGAATAAAGATCAATATATGTGAATCCCAAGATGATATAGTTAATGGGATTAATATCACTAATTATGAAAAATTACATAAATTTAATCCTTCCAAATTTATAGCAATTTGTATTGATGAGTCCAGTATCATGAAATCATTTTCAGGTAAAATAAGAAATCAATTGATTGATATGTTCTATAAAACTCCTTATAGATTAGCATGCACAGCAACTCCTTCTCCGAATGATTATGAGGAACTTGGCAATCATTCGGAATTTTTAGGAATTATGTCAAGATCTGAGATGCTTTCAACATTTTTCATCAATGACACTGGAGATACAGGAAAATGGAGATTGAAAGGTCATGTACAAAATAATGTATTTTGGGAATGGATGTGTAGTTGGTCAATTATGATGACCAAACCTTCTGATTTGGGTTATACAGACAAAGATTATATATTGCCTGAATTAAGATACCATGAGCATATTATAAAAACTAAAGTTAAACCTAAATATGGATTTTTTATTAAAGAAGTTAAGGGGATGAATGAACGTAGAAAAGTGAGAAAAGAAACACTTGAAATTCGGTGTAATAAAGCTATCGATCTTATAAATAATACTGATGATAAATGGTTAATATGGTGTGAATTAAATGATGAATCTGATTTATTATCCAAAAAAATAGAGAATGCTGTAGAAGTAGCTGGTAAACATGATAATGATCTTAAAAGAAAACGTCTACTTGATTTTGCAGATGGAAAAATTCAAAGATTAGTAAGCAAGCCTAAAATAGCTGGTTTTGGAATGAATTGGCAGGTATGTAATAAAGCTGTTTTTGTAGGTCTTAATGATAGTTGGGAATCTCTATATCAGGCTATTAGAAGAATATGGAGATTTGGCCAGAATAAACCAGTCGATGTGCATATTATCATTGAAGAACGTGAAGGATCTGTTTTAAAGAACATCAAAGAAAAAGAAAAAAAATTCAATATAATGATCCAAAATACAGTTAAACATACAAAAGAAATATCTAAAAAAGAAATTAAATCCACCATTAAAGAATATGTATCATATAATCCAGATATCAAAATGGAACTTCCGAAATGGTTATTAAATAACTAATATAAAAATATCTAAAAATAAGGATAAAGTAATGAATAAAATAACACTTAAACGTTACAAAGCCTATCAAAAAGCACTTAATGATTATTATGTATCATTAGAGCCTAAAAAAACTAAAGTCATTAGTCAAGTAATTAAAGATAAATATAGTATATATCATGGAGACAGTATAGAAGTAATTAAAGGTCTCCCAAATGATTCTATACATTATTCAATATTCAGTCCTCCATTTAGTTCATTATTTACTTATTCAGCAAGCGAACGTGATTTGGGTAATAGTAATGAAGATGATTTTTATTTTCATTTTGATTATCTTATTCCTCAATTATATCGTATTTTAAAACCTGGAAGATGTATATCCATACATTGTTCTGATATACCAGCCATGAAAGAAAGAGATGGTTATATTGGTTTAAAAGATTTTCCTGGTGAAATCTTAAATGCTTTTCAAAAATACGGATTTATTTATCATTCTAAACATATCATATGGAAAGATCCACTTATAGAAGCAACAAGAACTAAAGCACTTGGTCTAATGCATAAACAAATAGTTAAGGATTCAGCTATTTGTCGTGCTGGATTGCCTGATTATATAATAACTGTTAGAAAACCTGGAGAAAATAAAGAAAGAATATCTCATCCAAATGGATTTGAACAATTCTTTGGTGAAAATGAACCAAAGAATGCTAAAAATAAAGATCAGATGAAAAACAAATACAGTCATTATGTTTGGCAAAAATATGCGAGTCCTGTATGGATGGATATTAATCAAACAAATACTTTAAATGTTAAACAAGCAAGAGATAAAGATGATGAAAGACATATTTGCCCATTACAATTGGATGTGATTAATAGATGTTTAGAATTATGGAGTAATCCTGATGAGATTATTTTAAGTCCTTTTATGGGTATTGGTTCTGAAGGATATTGTTCAGTTCATCTTGGCAGAAAATTCATAGGGATAGAATTAAAAGATAGCTATTTTAAAGTATCTAAAAAAAATTTAAAATCAGCAGCATCCAATAAACAAATATCATTAGGGATAGATTAAATGAAATCATTATTAAGAAGAGATTTATTAGCTGGAGATGGAGTAGGCATTGAGCGCTCCACTGATGATGGAAAATATTGGGAGAAAATAGGGCATATTAATACAGGAGCAACAGGTTCTACTCTTCAGGTATCACAAGATATTGTTGATAGATATAATAATACAGAAAACGCAAATATAAAAAAATGCATATGAAACTGATTGTGACCATACTTTTTATTTTATAGATGGTAATGTTGAACATAATAATTTTAAACACTGTCCATTTTGTGGAAATAAAATTGAGGAACGAACATGAAAGAAAAAGATATATATTCTAACAAGCCCAAGCTTAAACTTGATACTACTGCTAAAAAAAGAAGATCTAAAAAACAAAGAAATAAGAATAAAATATCCAAAATATCTAAACGCAAAAACAGAAGGAAAAAGTAATGTCAGATTTTAGTAATACCATTATTAATTTTGGTAAATATAAAGGAAAAGAGATAGGGGAAATACCAAGTAATTACGTTAAATGGTTATCCGAAAATTCTTATGATGAAGATATTTGCTGTGATGCTGATCAGGAATATAAATACAGAACTGCTATGAATAGTCATTTTTGGGAGGATTGATGTTTACATAATTAACTTTTTACTTAGGAGGGTATGTTATGATGTCTACTAATAAACATAGAAAAGATTCTCATCCCTGGAGTTGGGGATTTGTAGGAAAACGTAAAGAATATGCCCCAATAGAAGTTAAGTTCAAAGAAGGTTACACCAAAAGAGCAAGAACCATAGATCCCATTAAAAGATTAAAAGTTAACAAAGAAACATGCTATAACTGCAATCATTTTAAACACACAGCATTTGGTTTATTTTGTAGTATAAACGGGCATAATTTAGACTGTATTTGCGTATGTCCAAAGGAGGTAAATAATGGCTAAAAATAAAAAGGGTAGCTCATTTGAAAGAGATATTTGTAGAGATTTGTCTTTATGGTGGACAGCAGGTAGAAACAAAAATGTATTTTGGAGAACTAGTCAATCAGGTGGTAGAGCAACTACACATGCTAAAAATGGTGCCTTTTTAAAAAACTCTTTTGGAGATATTGGGTATATAGATGATGTGGGAAAGCCCTTCATTGATAGTTTTTTACTTGAATTAAAAAGAGGATATCCAAACATCAACGCTCTTGATTTTGTAGATAATGAATCCAAGAAAAAAATACTATTAAAGGAATGGTGGTACAAAGCAGAATGTGAAAGGGAAAAAGCAGAAAAACTAAAATCAGCTATTATCTTTAAAAAAGATCGAAAAGATACCTGCCTTATATTAGAAACAGAAATGGTAGGTGATATAGAAACATGGTGTGATATTTATCCCCATAATATGATAATACTCGATTATAATGATGACAGATTTGAAGATAATTGGATAAGATTATCTGTTATAAAATTAACTGATTTTTTTAATTGGTGTTCTTCTGATAATGTTTTGAGCTGGATTAAACATAAGGAATGCAAAAATGATATATAATTATAAAGAAATATCAGATAAAGGTAAAATTGTCACATATACAGGTAAAATCTTTGATCCAATAAAGCCATCTCCAGATAATATAGACATTATAGACATAGCTCATTCCCTATCTATGCTATGTAGATTTAATGGTCATTGTAGTCATTTTTATTCAGTTGCTCAACATAGCGTGTATGTAAGTCAATTAGCAGATAATGAGGATACATTGATAGGATTATTACATGATGCAAGTGAAGCCTATCTTTCAGATGTACCAAGACCAATCAAACCATTTTTAAAAGAATATAGACAAATGGAAGAAAAAGTATCTAAGGTTATATTTGAAAAGTTTAATGTTCCTTATCCCATCAATCAAAAAATAAAAGACATAGATGATAAGTTATTAAGAACAGAAATAAAACAGCTCATGCCTTTTCCCCAAAAGTTTAATGATGTTTATAAAATGCATATACAAGAATGGCCCCCATTAAGAGCCAAAACAAACTTTTTAGAACGCTTCAATACTTTAATTAATAGATAATACAAAGATTAAAATAATGATTAAATCAATTCATCTACGTAATTTTCAAAGTCATAAAAATACTAAACTTACTTTTGATAAAGGCATGAATGCTATTATTGGGGAATCTCAAGCAGGTAAATCGAGTATCCTGAAGGCCATTGACTTTGTTAGATGCAACAAGCCTTCCAAAGAAAATATCTTTCATCATGGTGCTGATAGGCTGTTTGTGCAAATAGAATTCACAGATGGAAATAAAATTAAGCTTGCAAAAACTATATCAAAAAATAGCACTATTAAATCTATTTATACCATTAATGGAGTTGAATATAAGGCATTTGGAAAGACTCCACCTGTAGAAGTTGATGAACTGTTTATGATGTCAGATATCAATATACAACGACAACTTGATAATGCCTTTCTAATCACTGAAACACCTGGAGAAATAGCAAGACAGATAAATAAGGTTACTAATCTTGATATAGCTACTGAATGGATTAAAACTCTTACAAGCAAAGTTAATGAAAAGAATGCTGCTATAAAAGTAATAACATCCGATATTGAAAACATTGAAAACAACATATCCCAATATGATGGTGTTGAACGCATTGGTGAATTGTTTGATCAATTCCATATTATAAATGATAAGATACGTCATATCAAAAAAAAGAAATCCCTTATTCAATCTTACTTGCATTTATCTGAATCCATTAAAAAAATAAACAAAATAAAAGATTCTCTTGATAGGTTATTTATAGAAATTAATGATATCAATAATCAATTATCATTTTTACATGAAAAAAAGAGATTATGTATGACATTTAAAAAACAAAAGGTGACTATCAGTAAATTAAATAACTATTCGGAAAATATTACTAAACAAGTGGAAGATCTGCAAAATATTAATATGGAGATTTCAAAACGTAAAGATAAGCATAAGCTGTTGCATATGTTTATAGAACAGCAAAAAAGCATATCTTATTATACTAATCAAATTACCAAATTACAAAACGATTATAATAAAACACTGAGGAAAGCAGGCAAATGTCCAATTTGTTTTAGATCGACTAAGGATATTTAAATGAAACTAATATTATTAAGCGATATGCACTTAATGGAAAGAACACCTCAGTGCAGAACAGATAATTTTGAATCCTCTCAATTTGATAAATTAGAATTTATTTTAAAATACGCACAACAACATCAATATCCAATATTACAAGCTGGAGACTTCTTTGATCGTCCAAGAGGATACAAGGTGCTGTTTCAAGTGATACAGCTTTTAAATAAATACTCTAATGTGGATATATATTGTATAGCAGGTCAGCATGATATGTATTTACGGACTGATCAAACAACTAATATTAACATACTTGATCATAGTAATTTTATCAGCAAGCTTGGTACTGTCCCTCACACAATAAATAAAAATATTACTCTATATGGCTGCAATTGGAATGATCCCATTCCAAAGATTCTTAAAAACAGAAGCAGTACTCATATATTAATCATTCATGCGCCAATAACAATTCCAAAAGATGAAACGTATTTAGATTATATTGATTATGACAAAGCAAATGCCTTTATCAAAAAACATAAAGGATTTGATCTTATTTTATGTGGGGATATTCATAAAAAATTTACCTATAAAAAAAATGATAGAATCATATGTAATACAGGACCATTGTTAAGAACTACAGCAGATAAACATATTATCAGTCATAAACCTATATTTTTTGTATATGATACAATAAAGAAAACAATTAAAACAGTTGCTATTCCTCATAAAGATGCAATGGATATCATTACAACAGAGCATATTGAGAGAAAGAATGAGATAGCTGAAATTCTGGATGATTTTGTTGGTAAACTTAAAGAAGAAAAAACAGATAGTATGAATATCATTAAAGCCATTCAAAACATAATTAAAAAAGATAACATAGAATCAGATGTAAAAAATATTTTAGCTGATTTAATAGAGGAGAAATGATCAATGAATATTGAACGTAAATTAAAGGAACTATCTAAAGATCTTGAGAGGGTAAAAGTAAGATATGAAGTTGAAAAAAAGGAACATGATAAAGTTAAAAAAACATTAAAAGAAAACTATGATATAGCTGATTTTTCAAACATCAAATCATTAATAAAAGAAATAACAAAAGAAATAGATGAACTTGAAAAAGATCAAAATACCCTACTAAGAAAAATAAACACTCTTCTTGATGATTACGAAGATAACATTGATGAATAATAACATTTAAGGAAACCAACATGACTGAACAAGGCCCTAAAAATGATGATGGTAAAGCAAGATTTGATTTGATTCCTCCCTATCCATTATGGGAGTTAGCTAAAGTATTTAATATAGGTGCTGGCATTAAATATCCTGAACACTCATGGGAACAAGGGATTAAATACAGTAGGATATATGCAGCTATCCAAAGACATTTAAATAGTTTTTGGGGAGGAGAAGAGTTAGATCCAGAAGACAAATTACATCATCTTGCTCATGCTGCATGGGGATGTTTTGTCCTGATGGAATATGAAAAACAGCAAAAAGGAATGGATGACAGAACTTTTTCACTTCCTGAGTTTTTTAAAAAAACATTTAGTAAGGAGGATTATGATGGATTATAAAATTCAAAAAATACAAGCAAGGGATTTACCGGATTTATGGTTCCAATCTGTATCATCTGTTTTAGATAATGGAAGAAAATTTAAAATAGATAGAGGGTCATATGAAGGACAAACGAGACTTGAATTTGATTATTTTATTGGACATATCAAAGATCCATCCTTTGGTTCTGGAACTCCTCAAATTTTACCTGATATACCTGCTGCCATTGGTATTCCAAATCCTGTAGAGTTTGAATATGTTTATGGTGGAGGTAATTATTCAAGATCCTATATTGAATATATTATGACATCTGTTTTAAATGATGGAGAATCCTATACTTATGGAGAAAGATTAACAAAATTTCCTATTAATTATGGATGGGCTATAGAATATAACAGTTATTTATATAAGGACATATTAGTCCAGGATGAAAAGATATGGGATGATGTTCTTTGTTACGAATCATCTGCATATTATGAGGGTTATTATTTAAATCAAATTGAACTTGCTATATGGCTATATAAAAATA
>Ga0180437_10000411_pt1 | contig 84235 bp, 171 predicted proteins | sample SS_ome_4_FD_132410 | JGI IMG/M metagenome (GOLD analysis project Ga0180437, IMG submission 132410) | Hypersaline lake sediment archaeal communities from the Salton Sea, California, USA - SS_3_D_1 metaG | ecosystem: Environmental > Aquatic > Non-marine Saline and Alkaline > Hypersaline >...
CCACCCACACCTGTGGTTGGGGGAAACCGTTGTTCACACACCTCGCATTTGGGCCATGGTCGGGTGTTTTCAGCCACACAGGTAGCTGAGCAAAAAACGACTCCGGGGAGCGCGTTGACCACGACACCCCCGCCGTCCGCGAATTCTCTCCCACACTCGTAGCAGAAGGGCATCAGTTCCCTCTCAGGTGGTCCCAGAGGTTCTTTGCTTCCACGAGCCGTTTGTACCGGCGTAGGAGGTCGTAGTAGTACCTGAGAGGACGGTTATCTATACTCCCTGTCTGCTTCTCCCACAATCGAGGGTCGTCGAATATCTCCCGGATCTTGGCCTGATTCAAACGTGGGAGATGCGCCTTGCACCACGAGTAAAAACCAGGGAGGTTCTTAGCCTCTAAAAGTAGACGGCCCTCTTTTACAACGGCATCGGAGAACATGTTTTATTGTGGTACCCCCTTGGCCATCCGGATTTGACGTGATGTGAAGATCTTACCTTCATCGGGGCTTTCTCGTAGATGATCCCAAAGGTCCAGAGGCTTTCGTCTGTCGATCTCTTTGTCGATCTTCTTGACCATGGCGGGGATGTTAATTTCCTTGGGGTCGGCCCTCTCTGTTTCTTTTCGCTTCTTCCAGGGCCTTGATCGGAGCTACGTCGAAGAACTTGCAGTATATACCGTTGAACGGGCACCATTCGCCTATAATAATCTCGCCTTCTTCCAGATCGCATTGACTCTCAAGCTCGTGCTCAAGCTCGTAGTTACGGAAACGCTCGTTTTCGTCGAACCCAAGGATTCTGTAAGCGTCCCTCCTACTCAAAAGCGGCTTGTCTGGCATCAATGTCCTTCAATAGCATTGGCGTGTCGAATCAACATCGCGGCCAGTTGGCGGGCCAACGGTGGCGGCATCCCCACCCACGCGACCGGTGAACCGAAGTCCAGGATGACATTACCATCGTGAGAACCAACGGCGAAACGAATCTCTCCTTCGTCGTCCTTGTTGAGCTTGCCGTTGGGGTGTTTATCTGTTGGGCCTAATTTACTCAATGAATCCTCGCTGGCAAGACCTTGTATATGGTTTTGACCAGTTTAGCCCCTTTCCATGGGGACGGTGTGATGATCACGACCCTGATTCCCTTGAACTCTCTCAAGGTAGAGTCGCCGTCCGGGATGTCGTGTCCCTCGAACAGAACGTCCTCGATTTGACGGTCAGTGATCTGTTGTTCTTCGGCTCGATCCTGAGCGTGGTGGCTCAAGACTACTCTACCGTGGCCGGGAACGTCATCATAACGGTGCTGCATCCTAACACCCTACCAGATACTACACCGCTGGGTCACTCCTTCTTGAGGTGGTCCCAGAGGTCTTTGTCGGGTTTGTCCAAATCCTCAAAAGCCTTGAGAAGTTCGGCCTGTTCGTCTGTTGGCCGACTGTCGTCGGGTCGGCCCCCTGGATAGGTCGGCCCTGACGGGGGCACAGGGCCTACACGTTGGAAGATCTGATTCCGGTGCTCACACTCGGCAGAGCACATGTCCGTGTTCTGGGCCGGGCAGATGTGGCAGATGTTGACGTTAGGCCATTCTTCTACGCGCACATCCGGAGTGATCGGGTTCGTTTCGGTGCGTCCGGCCCAGTCATCGAAGAGGCGGTGAGCCTCAGTTCTGTCTTGTTCCCAAACCCTCGGGTGATCGAAAGGTGTAATTTCGTCCTCACTCCATCCACCCTGTTCTCTGGCCCAGAGAAGAAAGTCCGTGCGCGTGCCGTACTGAACCAACTGACGACCGTCAGCAATAATTCTGCGTAGTGTTAGAGCACAGTCGGCGGAGCACACATGAGACGACTCCGTCAAAGTGCGCCCGCAAACCCTACAATGCCTTACGTCCATGATCTGCCGGGCGCGTTCCGCCAGATGACGCAACACATCCTGGTAACACGCGGGGCACAAGAACTGCTCAAAGGATCTATTCTGGACGGGGAACCACCCGGCACACTGTTGGCAAGTTGGCATCTAACACCAAACAGACAGGCATCAACGTCGCCTTGCCTCCTTCTCTTTTTCTTTAGTCTTCATCTCTCTGACGTAGAATTCAAAGAAGGCCGTGGTAACTATTATCACACCCACGAGGGCACAACCGAAGCCGACATAGTGGCTGGAGTCTTCTTCCGGCGCAAAAGCGAACACGGTGATACCCACCGCGAGAAAGATGCTCAGGCCGACAAAGTATCTTGTCAGGGTTTCCATTCTAACTCCTTAGTATCTATACACCTAAATCGCCCCTTAGGTGGTCCCAGAGTTGCTGTTTTTCGGTGTGTTTCATGGGACACGGGTCACAATAAGGCTTGTCCCCTTGGAGGCAAAGGAGACAGGAGGTCATGTCAGGTTTGGGTTCAGAGAGGTGGTCCCAGAGGTCTTTTAGGTCTTTGTTTTTGGGCATCTAACTCTCCCTTATGTGATCCCAGAGGGTTTTGCGGGCCGTTCTAAGGGTAAACCTCAATATAGGCTTTTCGGTATCGAGTGTAAAGAAGCAAATGGCCGTACTGTCAGAACCCACGCCGGGGTCCATGGCCAGAAACGTCTTCTTTTCCTTTCTCTGGTGCCCTGCGTCGCACAGGGGGTACCCTTGTTTGTTATATGTCATCGAAAATGCCAAGGGCAATGTCCACGTCGTCCTTCACGGCGGTATATACTTTCATGTCCTGTTTTGGTTTCGCTTTCTTCTTTCGCCGTTTATTTTTGGGTTCGGCCTTCTCCGCCGCTACAACCATCGTGCCTATGAACCTAGAGGGCGCTTGGACCATGGCTTCACGTAACGTCTGGATAGCCTCTTCAAATTGACTCGCTAACTCGTCGTGCCACCGTCGGTACTCGTCACGCTCGTTCTTCAACCTGGACAGGTGGTCCGTAAAGTCGCTCAGCTTGGCGGTCTTCGGCAGGTCGAGCATCGACGCCACAGCTTTGACGATCTTCTGGAGTCTCCCGAACTCTTTTTCGAGGCATTTAACGCAGATGAGCGGGTTCTTTTCCCTTGGGCTTGTACGCCATGGGATCAGTATCTCCGGAGCTTTCTTACACTTCTTACACACGGACACGTTAGCTTCGTCAGAGACGCAGTCATAGAGGTTCAGGGGCATATCAAGACTCCTCCGTCAAATGGTCCCACAGATCTCGGTTGGGGCGTGGACGATTCGGACGCGGCTCCTTGCCGTTGTGCAAGATGGTCACATAACACTCGTCGCAAAGTCCTTCCAGAGCATCTTCTCCGGGTAAAATCACACGCTTACAAGTCTTGCAGAGAGGGAGAGCGTCGTAACATGTTGCACAGAAGTAGTAGCCCCGGTCCTGGACTTTAAAACGTCCGCTCAGATCCTCGTCACACATACAACACTGGAGTTTCTGTTGGGGTGTCATGTTTCTTGGAGGTGGTCCCAGAGGTTCTTGTTGGAGGGTTTTGCGCTGACGACAGGCACAAAGTTGCGGGAACTTCGGGCGTAATGGTACGCGAACTTTTGTGTGAGCGGTATGCTCCCCGTCGTGGAGACAATTTCGACGGTAGCCTCCTTCGGGAGTTCATAAAAAAGAGGCATCTTTGTCTTCAGGTTGGGCATATCAAGGCTCCACTTCCAGGTGCTCCCAGAGCGTCGTGTGCCACGTGGCTCCGCACTCCGGGCAGACGCCGTCATTCGAGAGAGTAACTGGGCCGCCGACGCGCCAACACCGGATGGTGCAAGGGACGAGCCGGGAAAGATAGAAGGGCCGGTGCTCCACTTCCAGGGCGTCGGGATGGTGTGCCCTCAACCAGTTCATGGCTCTTTCGTCGTCGGTGTCGGACATCAGGTGATCCTCAGGTGGTCCCAAAGGTCTTTGACCCCTCGTAGGAACGGGTGTTTGCGGTTCTCTTTGCGGTTACACTTGGGGCACCTCTTGTAGCGTAGGCTGTAGCGTTTCCCACACGTAGGGCAGTCGGTAACGCACGCCGGGCACTCCTTCGAACGCTTGGAGTGCCATTGGCCACCGCATATCTTACACAGGCGGTCTGCTTTGGCGGGAAACGAGATGGTCATTTCATTAGAACCCAGAGGCTGGCGATCCCCCAGAGGATAGCAACAATAAGTGTGGCCCACGCCTTGGCCCGACCCTTGGTATCGTAGTGTTGGGCTATCATGTCGTAAAGGGTAAAGAGGCGTTCGGTGTCGTTAGGTGGGATCTTTTCAAACGTTGTTCGTAAGGCCCGGTGGTTGAGCTTTGGAAAGTTCTCCTTCATCCAGCGGAAGAAGAGGTCAGTCGGCCCATACGCGGCTAGACGGTCTCGGCCATCCTGGATGGTTTTGGGGCTTAGCTTTGCCACTACTCCCCCAACCAGCCGTCGGACTTAGCTTTTGGGTTTTTGGGTTCTCTTAGAAGCCTGAGTCTCGCTCCCTCGGAAACAGAGTTCTCGATGGCACAGATCTTTTCACACTCCACAGGCGCGTTGTTTCTCACGCAAACAGCACAGGCGGACTCTCGGGGCTTCTTAGTTATAGCGTTGATAGCGTTTATGAGCACGATAGCCGCAATGGCGGCTAGGAAAATGATGTGTTTCGGCTCCAACTTGCGCATCATAACCCCCTTACACTCCTTCATGCTTCCATCACGGCGTGCCAAAGGGAGTAGAAATTGACACGCTTTACGTTAGAGACGAGGTCGATAGCTTTCCCCTTGGGTCTGATGATCTTAAGTTGGACGCCGTCGAACTCGACGGCTCTACCGTAGTCGATACGCCGTTGCTTGCCGAAATATAGAGCGTCGGCAATCTCCTTGTCGCTGATACTACGTTTTCGGGCCTGACGCTGGGCCTGTTGGCTGAGAGCCACGATGCCAAAATACGGCACGTTTTTGTAGAACCACTTCATACCATATATTACACCGGGGCGGCAACATTACTCCCCTTCCATTACGAAGTGCCAGAGGTCCATGGTCGGGGCACACTCGTTCGTGTCCCAGTCCCAGCAATCCCAGGAACACCAGAGCTTCTTACCCTCACGCTTGATAGGTTTGTGCCAGAACGGTTCCTGACACATGGCACACTTGTGAGGGTAGGTGGTCAAGGTGCTGTTTCCATATCCAGAGAGTCGGCCAGATACCGCATGAGAAGCCAATCCGTGTGAATGGGGCCTGACCTGTTGCCAAGCTCCGGATCGTCCCACGCGCCTAGCTGATGCCAGAGATCGTCGGCCTCCTCAGGGGTGAGTCCAGCCTCCTCACAGACGTTGAAATCATTACACCCGTGGTTGGAGTAAGATTCGGAGGCGAGTCGGAGTAGGGCGCTTGTCAGTTTCTTTTCAGCGTTGGTCATGTTTCCTTTACGTGATCCCAGAGGGTTCGTAGGGAGAAGGGTTCGTCGGGGGTGAGGTCCGTCCCATGCACCGGGCAATCGTTTCGGAACACGAACCGGAAACTGGATATGGAGGCCGGGGCTTCAGACGTTGGTGCTTCAAACGCATTGTCCGCGACAGGGCAGTTGCACCCCTCAAGCTTGGCTTCTTGGCTGCCCGGAAGGCGAAACTTGGGTATGGGCTTCAAGGACACGGTGACAACAGTTCCGTCGATGTCTAGAAGATTAGCCTCTCGGTCCCCGGCGCTAAATATCCCTTTGGCGGCCGTCCAGTTGATCACAATATCCTGTCCCATCGCGTACATCGTGGCGTGGGTAGTCTCGGGAGGGATGTGGTGTGGCGAGCGGCGGACATCCATGACCGCGAAGCGCTCAACCCCACGTGTAATTATGTCACCTACGCTCACCATCGTTTGTCAATTTATCAAGTATTACACCGACGCTCAAGATAAAACGGCCGTCACTCCATCAGGTGTCCCCAGAGGTTTCTATCTGTCGCTGGGTCCTGGTAGCAGAAAGGGTCTGGGGGGCCGTTTGGATTCTTTAGTTTGAAAGATGCTACGGAGCGCTCACGGATCAAAGCGCCTTCTTGAAATACACCCACCACGCTGACTATCTGCCCCCATCGGTCTCGATGTTCGGTAGCGAGCACTTTATAACACCACCGGCATAATTGGACTCTCTTACCCTCTGTCTCACGAACCGGCCCCGCCATATGAACGACAGGTTTAGCAGTTGATTTTTTAGCCCGGAACTCCATTAAAACTAACTGCCTCTCAGGTGGTCCCAAAGGGTCTTTTTAGGCTTGGCCGCCTCTTCGGCAGCCATTTTTTCAACTAGGGCAGTGATGCGTTCATGGTTTATTTTGATCTGCCCGTGCGTCTCCTCTAGCTTTTTTATCTTGGCGCTTATCTCTTCCCATTGAGCTTCTATATTAGAGACGTTGAGAGGCATAGTTGATAAAACTAAGAAGGCTCCTCTTGAGGGCGTTCCTCTTGTAGATGATCGTACAGAGTCTTTTCCGGTTCCTCCATACGCTCCAACTCGGATTCGATGGTGCTCATGGTCTTACCCTCCTTGAGCATGTTACGGACCTTTTCGAGTTGTTCGATGATCCGGCGGTTGGACTCCGCGAAGATCTTTCTTTGGTTCTCGGCCTGTTCTAGTTGAGCCTTGATACCACTCAGCGCGGCCTCGGACTTGGAAGCCTTGGAGTAGTAGTGGGCCGCCACAGTTGTTAAAATAGCAATGACAGCCAATCCCATGAAAGCGACATAAATCATTGGTTCCCGTTCTCCTTCCCCTTCTTCTCCCTCTTACGCCGTATCCTTTTGGTCCAACCAAGTCTTTTAATAACAAAGTCGTACGGCTCGTTGACCAAAATATTAGTACTGTCTCTGCGCCCAATGGTAACGACGCACGTCCTTTTGTCTCTTTCGTCAACGGATGCGATATCTTTTAAGAGCACAGTACGGCGCAAAGTCCCGTCACCAGGGCTGGCGTCTTTTGGGTAGTAGTTAAATTCAACGTGGTCTTTCTTGTTCCCTGACATGTCTGCCTCAAGTTAGTTAAATGCCCCAAACAATCTTAGTCTCTCGGAGAAATTGGGGCGGCACACGGTGCTCGGCCACTTCCACACAGAAGGGGCACCACTGGCGATCGTGTGGTTTCTCGGAGGGCCAGAAGTGCTCACCCTTCTGGATACCGCAATAACTGTGAGCACCGTCTGTCCGCATGTGGGCACAATTGGCCGGGAGGTACACGGTCTCGATAGCGGCCCCGTCCGGCGTTTCACGTGAAACATCGATCTTGGCTAACCGCTTGTGGAGAGCAAATTTTCCATCCAGAGCCTTGAACATATCAACTCTGGCTTGGTGCAGAGCGCAAACGAGGACAAGGATGTCAATCTCTGTGTCGTCAAGATCGTCTTGATCCTTGTAGTCGCGGATAACCTTTTTAAGACTATCTGTGTCGGCCGCTATGGCGTCTTTGAGTATTTTATTTACTCGGAGCATTCGTCCTCAGGTCTGGTGATATAAGCCGGGTGTGGTTCGTGGCAGCGGGCGCAAGTGATATTGATCCCAAAAAAACACCAGTCGTGGTAGGTGCTCGGAACCCATCGGTGCAAACCCAGCTTACAGAGAAAGTTGATCATTCTAACTTATCCTGAGGTGGTCCCAGAGAGCCTACTCCTACCAGGGGCGATAACATGACCGGCCCGGACCGGTTTAAATGGCCATGGAGTCGTTCCTTAAGGAGTTCCCTGAACCGAAAGCTTCGTGAGTTGGAGCGCGAGATGGGCCGCAGGGTGAGCGAGGGCGAAGGCAGCCCGTTTGCGCACCTGAGCGGGCGGCAGTTCGCCGTCGCAACTGAGGTTTTCCGGACTCAGGCAGCAATAGACGCTCAGGATGTCGTCCATGATTTCCGCTTCGGAACGCTTCGGCTTGGGAGCCTCCGGAGCGGGAGCCGACGACCCGTTGGCCGGGCGGCACAGGCTCTTGGCCACCTTCCATTCGGTGCCGATCGCGTAGTCCTTCTGGGTGCCCCTGGACTCGTCCTGACGCACCTTCACGGTCTTGCGGTTGACCTTGACCACCGTGCCGTGGGTTTGCTCACCGTTGGGCCGCCCGAAGACGACCTTCATGCCTTTGTGGAATTCTTGTGTCATCATACCCGGTCTACCCCTCAGGCCGGGCCAATCTAAAACTTAAATTCAGGAATTTAACCTTTGAATTCACCCTTCCCTGGCAGTAGTCCAGGAAAGGAGACAATCATGCACGAATCGATAATTGACCCCACCTTCGGCATTTCGAGTGCGGCCAGAGCCGTAATGGCTCTTCTGGACATCCACCCCCTCAACGTCGTGGACGAAGGCCCGGACGAAAAGGACGTGCGTTTCACGACCTACACGTTCTACCATGGCCGCGAGAAGGGCATCACCGTCCTCGTGGGCTTCGCGTGCCACAAGAAGGTCCTCGTGGTGTCGTTCGGTGAGTGCGCGAGTAGCGACTCCATCTACCTGGACTCCTGGACGACCAACATGTCGGTGTACGATCCGCCGACGTGGAGAGACCGGCCCGACGAAGCGGAAGACGAGAGATATACGAGCCGCAACCCTCAGAAAGTGGCGGACAAGGCCATAACCAAGATGCGGGCCTTCTACAAGGAGTTCAAGCGGTTCAAGCGGGCCAAAGCCAAGACGCGGGCCAAGAGGGCAGAAAATCGTAGGGCGGCGTAAAAAAGTTTTTAGGTTCCGGTCGCCCGTCTGTAAGGGGCGTAAGAGGTCTTTGACAAGTCGGTTGTTTGACAGGGGCGTAGCTTAAGGACAAGCACGGAAAAGCCCGGCTTGGGGCGTACGACCCGAGACGAGAAGTTCACATTAGGCCAATGTGGACGCCGTGTTTGAAAGCGCTCAGCTAATACCTGAGAGATTTCGGTAGCGCGTAAGCAATCCCGTCCGCCCCTGTGAGACAACCGGCAAAGAAACCAAATGAAATACTCCACAAGATTGGCAAACGAACTCAGGGTGGCCTTGTTTGACCGGGATGACCAGTCGTTCAAAGACAAAGGGGACCCGGTCTTCTACAGGCCCAAGGATGGTCGCCTGACGGAAGCAAAAGAGACATGGGCGATCCACGGTGTCTGCCTCGAATGCCACCGGCTCAGTCTCAGCGTTGCCCGTTGCGCCGATTGCGGCACTGCTTATGCCGAAGACGACTTACAGGGCGTAAAGGCCGAACGGATGGTCGCCGCCCAACTGTTCACCGCCGCGAGAATCATACGGGAGAGCCGATGATCTGCCAGCGCTCCGGGTATTGCTGTATCACGATGCCGGTCGTGGTCATCGTTCCGACAAGCAAGCATGGGGAATGGATGCCGCCCCCGCAACCAAGCTACCGGGCATACTTCAAGGACGGAAGCGTCCGGTGTCCGAACCTGATATTCGACGGGCCGGAAGCCTCTTGCAACGTCCATGACGAACCCTGGTACAAACACACCCCGTGCTTCACCTACGGCAACCCGGACCTGGACCCGGATTTCATCCCCAAGATCGGGCGGCCGTGCCCCGTGGGTCAGGCCGTTCTCAAGAAGTTCGGGAGTCTGGTCGGGCTGTACGGGGACCCGAAAGACGAAGGCGTGAGGTTGATACGCGAACTCAAACCGGAAGAGGTCGAGCCGTTCCTACTGGGAAGGCTCACGGGACACGTCTGGTGAAGGAGACAGGATGGCTCTCGTAAGGTATTGCCCAAACTGCCACCGGCAAGAGATGATCATGGTCAAAGACGGCTGGTCTTGTAGGTGTTGCGGCCACTTCGAGGCGGACTAACCGCGCTGGTATAACGCTTGCAGCCTGTCCTGGTCGTCCGACTTTTGTGGGACCCCAAACCGTCCATCACCTATTCGAGGGCCGTGTACCCAACGGGGGTCTGTGGTTTTGACCAACTTGGCCTGATCGTCTTTAACATACCTGTCGATGAATTTTCGCATCTTTGGAGAAAGCCGGACACCATATGCGTACCCGAACTTGCTACCGCCGCGCCACGGCAGCACCAACACAAAGTAGGGCTTCGTCTTGGCAGGTAAGATGTAAGATTGATCAGATTTCTCGGTAACGAATCCAGAGCCTTTGGCGGCGTTTACCTTACGAGCCAACTCGTGGAATCGCTTACCGTGTTCGAGGGGCTTCAATCCCATGCGAACCATGGTCGCCGTCTGCTCATCGTAGTCGAGCACGGCTTCCGCGTGATGCACCATCTCGTGGGCCACCACACGCTCCAGGGTCTCCTCGTCTTCGAAAATGCCCGCCTGGAGTTCCATCAGGTTTTGTTTCCCAAGCTTCCAAGTCAAACGCCCCAACCACTTAGCGCCCAGGTTGTCTCTGACGACGATCTTAGGTGTGCTGTCAACACCCAGTATGCGGGCATACTTGTCGGCCAATTTGTGGGCCAGGGACACCTTCTTGGAATCCACTCGACCCCAGATTCGTCGATCATAGGTGTAGCCCATACCCCACACCGGGTATAAAATCGTCCTCACACTGTGATCCTTTGATAAATCGCGAGAGTGACATGAAATATAGCTACGACCGACGAAAGACGGCTTCTCCCAGTTCCATTCTAAGGGTCATTGTCAAGAATGCCTTGGATGGCCGTAAGCTCAGCAAGCTCATAGAAGCGTACCGAGAGGCTCTGGAAGAAGACTTTGAAGAAGAGCACGGGCACGGCTATGAGGGTTACGGCACCGCCGAGGCGCAACGGTGGTACGAGAAAGTTCTCGACTATGTGTTCGACGCCCGTAAGAAAGAGAAGGAACTCCAAGACGCCTACGTGAGAGCCTTTCTCAGAACCAAACGGGGAGCGCCTAAGAGTCAGGCCAAAGAGAATTTCGACGAGGTCGAAGACTTCCCTTACTCTGACAAGATTCCGGTACCCGCACTGGTTATCGCGGTTATCGGAGAGGCCCTTGGAGAACGCGACGCTCAGGCGGCCATGGACCTCGAAGCTCATGCGCGACAACGAATGGAAGGTGTGAGGGATCTCGTGGTGAAGTCACGAGGAGGCCCGGACTATGCCTCCGGAGGGCAGTACGGACCTTGGGGGCTTGCTGTTGTGAACGGCAAGCATGTCAGGTGGACCTACGCGGACGACGGCGGCGGCAACTGGGTGTTTGATGTTGTCGTTTCATCCCCCGCGCACGGCAAGCTTGATTCTAGAGAAGAGCAGCAACTAGAGAAGGCGGTCGAAAAAGCGCTCCGTTAATCGATCGTAACCTCGAACGAGGATTCGACCATCCAGCGTCTACCGCAGTTCCTACAATGGTATTCGCGCCGACAGCGTTCTTTCGTAGGGTAAGAGACTCGACTCCATACCTCCTCGTCTGAACACTTGCCACACCTGTCCATACTCTTCTCCGCGCCTAAGGGCACATACTCCCAATCATCGGGAATGTCCCCAGGCAAGTGACCGGGCCGGAAGCCGCCCAGCGCCGCTTCAAGTCTACGGGTCAGACTAAGAGTGACACCGTGCATACTGTTGAGCGAGTCCGTCCGGCTGGCCGCGATTTGGAGTAAGGTCTTCAAGTCGGATTTGGAAACGACAACTTCAATCCCCTCAACCGAGTCCAACAACTCTTGAAGCCGGTGCTCTATCTCCGTAATCCCAAGACTACTCATACTAACCTCTGAGATCTTTTGGCATGATGGCTTTCTTGCCATCGAACAACCGTCTGGACCAAAGGCCGCTCGCCCTGGCAGCGGACCGTGTCCGCTGGTATCTCCCGTACTTGATATCGTCGTCCCAGCGGCCGTACTTACTCGTCCCCAAACCCCGGATAAGCCGTCTGGCCCATGTGTCTCCTGGATTCGCGTCCTTGTGCTTGAAGGTCTTGGCCAGGACATTGTTGGCGACGGAAGGAGCGTTCACACTGTGGGATTGATACATGCACATGGCCAGATCCTGTTCCTCTGACCAATCCGAAACTCTGAGGGCCGTCACGTCCCTTGGGTAAAAAGCTTCAACAGTGATCCAGTCGTTGGCGTACACATTGACCCGACGACGCTTCGTCCTTTTCACCAGATGCTCTTTTCCATACTCGACTTGAGCCTTCCAAGAGGCCGAGTGAGCGAGCAAGTCGTGGAACAACAAGGCCCAGTACCGGGCCTCCTCTTTCTGGAACTTCGTGGTTGGCTTCCCACGCCTTGGGGTGAACTCGTCACGTATGGCATGGCCGTTGACCGGTGCCCCGGAGTCGTAAAGTCGCAGAACACCATCTTGAGCCAGATACCAGTTCGTGGCGCTGAAAGCGTTCCACAGGTTCTCTCTGAGTTGGACAAACCTGGAGACACGCTCTCCTGGAATCAACTCCAACCGCCTCAAGAGCTTCCACAGGGTCCCCTGGTCATCGAGGTTGTTACCGTCGTCGGGTTTGGATAGTTCCTTTGGGTAGACGGCCACGTGCTGGTCAAGTCCGATCGTCATCCCGGTGCCGTCGTAGGCCATGACAGAACCAAACCGAGCGCCGGTCTCGACTTTTGCGGTCAACCAGAAGGCTCTATCAACGTGATAGTTTGCCCTGTCTCCAGTGGGAGGCGCGAACTCCTCCGTACCCTTGATCATCGGTCCGGCGTATCCCTTGTAGGTTTTCCATTGTATATTCGGCATCCTTCTGATTACACCGATTGACCATTTTGTTTGAATGAATTGCACCTGTAGGAGGGATAAATGGCGGCAAAACGTAGGGGAAGACCCCGAAAGAAACTCAGCTTGGAAGACCTTGAAGAGAACACCCCGGAATCTGGCTCGCTTTTCGATTCCGAGGCTCCGGAAGAAGACGTGATCCATGACAATTTCGTGGCCGAAGAAGTCATGCGGGAGCTTGGAATACCGGCCAAGTAACCATTTGTAGATCGCGTTATTATAACACCCTATTGTAGGGGGATGTATGCCAGAGAAATCTGACCCACCGCGACCGTCTATCGAAACCAAAGCCATGATGAAAGCTCGCCATGCGGCCGAGCTTCAGATGGGAGGTTTTGACACCAAGGTCAGGAAATACGGGGCTTGGGCCGGGGCGATAACTGCGATCATTGGTTTGTTCATTCTGATCGGGACCCAGGTCTGGCCGTGGATGGTCCAGTTCGGTGTCAAAGCCCAGTTGGACGCCCTTCGTAAGAACACGGAGGCCGTGGAAGCCCTGACGACAGCCCAGACAGAAACGCACAACCTCCTGATCGCAGCAATCAGAGCCTCTGATGAACAGGCGGCGGAGGATGACCTAAGGGCGCAAGGGCTACACGACGCCCTCCAAGCGTTGAAGATGGAAGTCCGACTCCGACACGGGGTGTTAGATATCAACGAGTTAGGCTCTCTGACGCTCAGCACCGGCTCTTCTGGCGCAGGAGGCGGTGTAAGTCGAACGCCAGCGTCCAGGCCAAGAAGGTTGTCAGCCTCTCAACGGCTTCGAGCCGTGACGCAACAGGCCGACACGAAAATAGCAAAAGCCAAGGCGGACCCGACAGCGGACTTCGGTGAAGACGTGAAGGCCAAACTCAAGACGATACCCAAGGATAGAAAGAAGAAGGATTCGTCAAAGGCGATGGCCTTCTAGTCCATCAGGTAGTCTCGCACGTCCGTAAAGAAGTTCCAGACGAACCACTTGTTCCCGGCGTCCTTGATAGCCTCTTCAATGGTGCCTTCTTCTGGCATCCACATGCCGCTATGGAAACGGCGGAGAATCTTATCGACCTCTTCCGACGCCTTCTTTGCTTCTTTCTCTTCTTTCAGTAGGGCGTGAGGGTCCTTCTTTTTGAGAAAGCCCTCCATGATCTTGACGACCTGTTTGAGGGGTCGTTCGAGCTTGTTCTTCCAGGGGATGTCGTCTTCGCTGGCATCTAACACTTTCGTGTAGCGATCTATGATCTCGTTTGCCCACTTGACGTACTTCCGGATGTCGAGGCTCTTGTAGTCCTCTTCGCTGGGAAGAGCGTATGAAAATGACTCCTCGTAGTCACGCTCCTCCGCCCTCTTGAGACCCAAGAGAGGGTTCTTTGTTACAGCGTTGTATTCTTTCTTCCCCATGCCGACGATGTGGGCGACAAGGTCGTCTAAACTATCGTCGCCAATCCAGACCTCAGACTCTTGTATGATCGGGAGAAGCTTGTCATAGACAGTGCTCGTCAGTTCGGTGTACCTGTTCTGAAGAGCTTCGGCTTGGTCCGGCGAGAGTTTCTTCATCAACGCCTTCTTGATAGCCTTAAAGTCTTTGGTTTTCTTTCCCCACCCGAAAGGCTCTGTAATCTTCCAGAACTCCGCTTCTGACATCGTGGCGGCTGTCTTGCGGGACGCTTTTTTATACTTGTAAACAACTCCGAGAGCACGAACCATTTTGGCCTCCGTTAGCCTTGCCATAACACAAGAAGCTTACCAGGACATCCGAGCGGGATTCTTACGTCCGGTGGACCCTTCGGGGTATTGAATCTTCCCTTTCCAGCCGGGCCAGAAGGGTGCCCAGTGGTCAAGGCCATCCCACAGGTACATGTCCTCGTCGTAGTTCCCGGAGAACGCCTTGCTTTCCATCTTACTGGCTTCTGACCCTTTGACGTACCCACCGGAGGTCTTGAGACCCATGTGCTCAAGGATATCGTCCGAGGCCCAGTCAGCGATGATATCGTCTCTTGAGATAGGGCCGGGATAGTTCTGTTCCAGTTTGTAGGGCTTTCCGTAGAACGTCTGGTAAATGATGTAGGCCCCGCTCGCCGCCGCTTTGAGGGCTTTCGCTATCTTCTTACCGTCACGGGCGCTTTTCAGGGCCTTCTCCGCCTTCTGGACCTTCTCAAACGCCTTGCGGAGACGGGACATCGTCTTGTCGCGGTTGGTTGTGTAACGCTCCATCCGCTTCTGCCGGACAACGTCGGCCCGTTCTCTCTTCTTGGCCTCTTCTTCTTCGACGGTCTTGGTCTTGGCTGGTTTCCAGTCACGAACCAGCTTCTCGTAATGCTTCAACAACCGTTCGGCTTGTTTGAGGTCCCCCTCGATCCTGTTCTCCACGGCCCTGTGAACATGCTCCCAGTCGTCATCACCTTTTTGGACCACCCGTTCCTTACTGTAAGATCGCGGCCCTTTGAGAGTTATCTCCGTGGCCTTAGCGTGCTCACGTAACCTGTTTTTCAGAGAATCAACTTCATGGTTGTATTGGTTCACCCCGAGTTCGGCCGTCTTGGGGCTGACTTCGTAGGGTTCATGGTGGGTTCCGGGGCAGCTTCCCTCGATGTAACCATACCCCGGCCGCCTGTAACCGTGATGGGCCAGTTTTCCACGAGGGCATTTGACTGATTGCCCACAGTAGGCACAGGTCCCGATATGCCGGGTTTTCGTAGCCATGGCCTCAAGATACCGGCCGACGATGTTCCGAGAGACGAGCATCACCTAGGCGTCCTGAAAGGTAATTTATGGTTCAACCAGGGAGCTTTCCGGTGTAATATATCGAGTGTCCGATCCGTTCATGCACAATTTCAAGCTCATAAAACTCCAGAAGGCTCTGCGGGATATCGAGGCTCACATCCCTGACGGTTGGAAGTGGGAGATAACATTCTGGCGGGATGACGGGGAACGCTGGAAGGTCAACCCACGCGGGTGTTATCAGGAGAGCCGTGCCGCCGTCAATGTCAAGATAACAGACCTTGGGAGTGTGTGATGTCCATTCTAATCTTCGACGAGCAAATCTATCTCGACACGTGTAATGGTTGGACCTGCGAACGTCTGGTAGAGCTTGGGCCTTACAAGCTCAAGTTTGTCCTTCAGTGTGGTGTAGACTGTGACGTTCGGAAACAACAACCTATGGCCACCGCCGTTGAGTTAGTCAACGGCGTTCGTCACGTGCTCCATGAGTTCCAAATGAAACCCCTGCCAGCGGACAGTCGCCCCGAGAGTCGTTACTTCGAGACGGACTTTCTACGCCTTCTCAAAATCATGTCATGGCGTTTGGACGTGGACATAGACCCCACCTCTCTTCCGGGCATCAAGACCGTCATTTGGCAGACCAACGCCGACGATGACATGACTCTCTTCGACTGTGTGAAGGATGGGTAAGGTGTACGAGGAAAAAAAGCCCCCGCCACTAAACCTCTATGATTGCATCAGAGATGTGAGAATCGAGCGCAACGAATGGTACCAAGCATATTCGAACTGGAACAAGAAGATCCGGTTCACCCTGACAAAGAGTAACCTCCTTTACTGCGTGATGGACGACAATCCAAAGACGCGAAAGGCGATCCAGGTTACTTCGTTCAACTTCAACTCAGGTACGGTCGTTTTCACGGGAACGGACCTGGAATACTACGGAGAAAGAGACTACACGTTCAAAAATGTGGAGCTTTTATAGGAGGAGTTATGTACGCAATAGGATATATGCCGGACAGCGACTATCCGGATGAGCGAGACAAAGACGCGAAAGACATTCTAACCGCCGATACACACGATTCGGCCACCCTGTCTCATTGGGTTGTTGAAGTGTTGAATCAACGGAATCTAGGCTCATGCGTTGCCAACGCTGGCTTCCAGGCCATCCGTATGTCTCAGCGCTGTCAGAACGTGGCCGTAATCCCTCCTCTGGGTTCCCGCCTGTTCGGGTATTATAACCCCCGGACGTACCACGACGCCGAAGACGACGACAACGGCACCTACATCCGGTTCTTCTTCAAGGCTCTCAACAAGTTCGGCTTCTGTCCCGAGAGCAAGTACCCCTACTATACCGACAAGTTTGCCGACAAGCCGGACCACGGTATCTATCGGGCGGCCATCGATCAGAAGGACCCGACGGACTATTACCGAATCCGTGGGACCGGAGATGACCGGATCGAAGCTATCAAGAAGGCCATAACACAGGGGCACCCGGTTGTTTTCGGTACCACTGTGACGGGCAAGTTCTGTCGAGGTGACGCGGACGGTATCATCCCAAGGCCGACCGGAGGGTATCGAGGCGGTCACGCCATGGTGGTCGAAGGCTTCAACGATGCCGAAGAGTATTGCGTCATACTTAATAGCTGGGGCAGCGGCTTTGGTGACGGTGGTCGGTGTAAGTTCAGTTACGACTACATGACCTGGAGTCGGACAAGTGACCTTTGGGTGGTCCGTTCGGCTCCGAGCTACTCCGAGTAATATAATGGTTGGTCCCTGGAATTCCGGCGAGAGAGTAGGTGCAGTGTCCCACGCTGACGATGAGACGTTGTACCTGTTCGGCTACGGGGTGTATGAAGGAGACTTCACTCCTCCGGAGTACGCGGACGGAGGCCCTGCCGGGTGGTTAGCGATGGGGATGAGAAAATTCGGGGAGAACTGGACCAACCCGCGTATACGTCTGGACAACGGAGATGTTGTCTGGGGTTGTGAATGCTGGTGGGCCGACGAAGAAAAAGTCAAACGAATAATCAGAGGCAGAAACGTAGTAATGGTGAGCATCAAGGAGGCGAGAGAAGAATGGGCCGAAGAATCTCCACCCTAACATTATTGGCGGTCTTGTTTGTTTCTGGCTGCCCTCAAATCATACCCGACCCCAAGGACCCGGATGATCCGCCGCCTCCCGCTCCCGTTTGCGACAGAGCGTGTGACCACTACCGCTCCATGGAGTGTGAAGAGGGAGAGCCAACGCCGGAAGGCCGCCCGTGCGAGGAGGTTTGTAACAATCTCATGGACTCTGAGGTCCCCGGTATGCAGGAATACTACGAGTGTGTCTTAACCAAGGATACTTGCCCGGCCACCAAAGAGTGTGACTGATGAAGAAGATCTATATCCTATCCCACGAAGAGGTCGTGGCGGCTTTGAAGAAGTATATCCACATGACCCTGGAGTTGCGGCCAGAGGATATAGATCAACTTGAGATATTCGCTAACGTTGGCAAAGGAATGGAACAGTTAGCCACTACCGGGAGTATCGAGGTAAAGGTGAGTGAACGAGTAAAGCTGGGAGCGAACTCGTGATGTCGAGAAAAGGTTTCACACTAATCGAGGGGATGATCGTCGCTGCTATCCTAATGATAATAGCAACCCTTTGTGTCCCGCTCTTCATCCACGCAAAGTTGGAAAGCAAGAACGGCACTTTCCAATGCACTCTCACAGACAACTCGCGGGTAGAGGGGGAGTTTCACAAAGCTACTCTTAAGGGCGACGTGTGGACCATTGTTGATCGTAAGGGAAAGACCACCAAGCTGCCTCCCAAGTCTGTGTGTACCGTCAAAAGAGATAGCCTGGACGGTTTGTCAGAAGTTGCCCAGGAGGAAACTGAGGAGAAGGCCGAAGATCAGACGGTAGAAGACGATGACGATGAGTTCGGGAGTCAAGATGACGAGTTTTAGGAGCCAGATCACTACCACGCGGGTAGCGCCCGCAGGAGGTGATCAGTGGCTCATTACAAGAGACGTAAGCGCCGTAAGGGCGGAATCAAGGGTTGTTGCGGCATGTGTATGTTGCAAACAACCGACGGACGTAGAAACGGCCGAGTGTTAACTTGGCAGGAGAAAAGGGCCGTCTTAGACGCCAAAGACATGTTGGAAGAAGCTCAATCGGCGGGGATAAAGTTCAGCGCACGAGAAGAGAGACTCCGCAACGGCTATGGAGGCGGTGGAAGGTCGATAATAAGAACTCGATGGTGGAAGCGTAAGCGATGAAATACACGACGATCAGTGAAGACTCATGGTTCGGAGCGCACGGGTGGACGCACACCCGGCTCATATACTGGGAAGGCCACGAGCTACGGTTCAATTTTTATTGTGGTATCCAGGGTTATTCCACACCGTCTGCCGTAGTGACGCGGGGTATCGACGGGGCATTGTGCGTCGAGTTGGGGCCGGGGGATTTGAACATCGAACCACAAGATCAACACGATGGTCCCGGTCATAATTATTTTGAAGCGGACATGGCCAAGCTGTGCCAAGCCCTGGAAAAGAAGTTTGGCGTTAGTGAAGAGGCGAAACTCAATCGTCCGCTCAACCTCTTCGATTGCGTCAAAGATCCGGAGGCGTCGGCTGGTGTCCCAGCAGGGGTCACGTTAATAGCCAGGGAACGGCAACGGCACTTTGAAAAGGGGTATGACGCTGCTTGTGACGATCGGCGTGAGGATGGTTCCTTGGCACAAGCGGCTGTTTGTTACGCTACTTACTTCCCTTTGTATGTTAGGGATGGGGACGCTTTCAATTTCGTGGACCCGTGGCCGGACAATTGGCCAGCGTCAAAGGACAAGAGAAGGCAACGCGCCGACCCTTATGAAGACTCTATCCCCAATCCACGCTCCGTGGCGGTGGAAGACCGAATCAACTTGTTGGTAGAGTCTGGCGCTCTGATCGCTGCCGAAATTGACCGGCTAACCCGGATGCACGAAGCCGAGATGGCACGTCAGAAAGAAGCAGAACAGCGTCTTATCGAGGATAACGACATACCGTTCTAGATGCTCATGAGTGAGATGAATCGCAGACAGTTCCTGAGAAAGTTCCTCCCGGTTGTGGGTGTCGCTGCCGTGGCTCCGACCATCCTGATTCCGGAGCGCAAAGTAAGACGCTATTGGGACATGGGAGCGGCGTACCAAAAACACGATCTCAATGAGGCCAAGCGACTCGTCGAGGAGGCAAAGGCCGTGGCGCGTGCTGAGATGGAGTTTTCGTTCAACGATGCAACCGGACTTTGGACCGCTGGCTGGAAAATGAAAGACACCATCGCTTTTGTGGCGGCCCAGTCCCAAGACATGTAAAACGGAGAGAGTGTGACGGGTATTATCGTAGTAGGGACAGGCCGTTGCGGCTCCACGCTCATCTCTGACTTGATGAACGCTCATCCCGCCGTTCTGTCGATCTCCGAGTTTTTCTCCATGGCCGGGTTCGGGTTGTTCCGGCTGCCGTCCGTGGATGGTCCGACCCTCTGGAAGAAGTGCTGCCACATGCCGGAACAGGCCAAGGACATCCTCCGTGGACCGCCCATCGAGGAGATACTGGCTGACGTATCACAGGAGATTCCCGACGCCCTGGACCTGATTACGATACCGCACCTGAGCCAGGGGTCCCGGCTGTCCATTGGAACGGTCCGTGAGCGCTTCAAAATGGCCATAGAGGCGCGTCCGAAAGGACCGGCCCACGAGCATTTCCAACCGGTGTTCGAGGCCCTGAGTAAGGATCTAGGGGCGTCCTGGTGGGTTGAGAGGTCGGGCGGCTCCCTGGAGTTCGTCAACGAGCTTCGACGAGCTTTCCCGGATGTACGTTTTGTTCACATCTACCGAAACGGGCCGGATACCGCTGTCTCCCTGGCCAAGCATCCGTACTTCCGGGTCCGGATCGCCTACCGGATATTGAGTCGGCCGTGGCCAGCGCAGAAGATCATGGACATGGACATACCACTGGTCGCGTTCGGCCGGTACTGGGCCAACCAAATCGTTCATGGCGTGAAGGCCCTGGAAGGTGCCCCGGTCCACCACGTTCAATACGAGAAGCTGGTCAGCGACACGGAAACCGAGATCGATCGGATGTTTGAGTTCATGGAGGTTCCCGTGGATCAGGCGTACATCGAGGCCGCCCAGGAGTTGGTCCAGCCGCCCAAGGAACGAGAAATTGACGGCCGCGAACTCCGTCACCTGGAAGCGGCTTGTGAGTTGGGCACCAAGGCCATCGATGCTTTGACGGTGTAATATGTCAAAGCAGACCTTCTGGCCCCCGGTTTACTGCCCAAATGTAGTTGCCAGATGCCTGACTATTTCAGACTGGGTCGGGGTGTTGTCTCGATCACGGCCCACTGCCCCGGATGCAACAGCAAAGTGAAGATATCTAAGAAACAACCAAACCCAATTACGGTAGACAATGGCTGAACCCTTGTTTCTGAATTGGCAGTTCTACCAGGAGTGCCAGCTTGTAACGGCGATCAACGCGGCCTTCTTTCTAGGTGAACCGTTGGTCGAGCAAGGGACCCCCGAATATGAAAGGCTTGTGGACTTCGTTCACGCGAGGAACGGGGCCGCCATCTCCATTGAAAAGGCCCACGAGTACCTCAAAATCAAGAGGACTCCCTTGTGTAAGAAAGCCGGTTTCACTTGGGAGTTGATGAAACAAAAGATCGACGAAGGGCACCCTGTAGAACTACTTGTCCAAGGTCCCAAGTACGGCCGCCATAGTGTTCTGGCCGTCGAGTGCCGCAAAGAAGCCTACGAGTTAGGCGAAGATCCAGCCAAGCTCGTGAAGATAGCTAACTTCGGGCTTGTGGCCAACAAATACGGGCTGATTAAATACTCGAAGCTCAGAGCGTACATGCGTTTCCTTGACAAGGTCCGGCCCGTCGCGTGGTATTTCTACAAAGACCCTCTTCACATAAGGCGGCCAAGACTCCAAGGCGAACCGGAGGTACCGTTTGTCGCTGTTGTCCACGGAAAGATCAATGCCTAACTTCAAGTCCGACGGCACCCCGTTTGACGACGATACTCCGTTCGGGACCAAGAACGTTCTCAGAAGACCGCTTCTTACGCCGACTTGCGTTATGTGTGAACAAGAGAAAGAGGATGGGAAAAGAGAAGACGCAAAGCTGGCGGTAGCCCGTTATTACTCCAACACCTGGGTTGCCACCGTTTGCGAAGAGCACGATGGAGCGTTGTCCAAGAAGCTCACTGACAACGGTTGGACGATAGATCGACATGAAGAAGCACCGCCCCACGAGCAGTCATGAAATTCTGGGTTAACGCCAAGGTCCAATGCGAGGCTCAGGAGGTTCTTGCGATTCCATGCGAAGAAGAACAAACAGTACGTCTCCTCTGTCGGGCCAGACACATGGGAAAGGTTGATCCCCTGTCGTTATATTCGTCCCAGATCGGGGTAATAGATTTGGAGCACAGCCAGTGGGAGGGCGAGGGTTGGGCGGCTCACAGCCAGGACCGGAAGCCCCCACGCTTCTTTTGTCCAGCACACGCGGAAGCCGGGGTAGAGCGTCTCAAACAGGTCGGTGACAAGTGAGTGGAAGAAACAAGGCTCGCCATATCCAACGAGAGTTAGGTTGGCGTTACACGAAAGCTCTACGGTTCGTACGAACCTATTCGAAAGAGGCCCTGGATATGGCCCTTGAAGACGGGATCACGGTCAAGGAGGCTTTACTCCTAATGGCGCGAGAGCAAGACGAGGCCGAGAATGGATCATAGGTACTGGCAGCGAGAGTCGCTGAAAAAACCGAACCGGCTGACCGTTGAAATCAACGACGAGCCTTGGAAGCCGGTCGAAGGCAAACACCCTGGTAAAGCTGTTTGCCTACTTCTTGGGTGTCAGGTTTTTGCACGGGCGGAAACGGCCGAGAGGATTGACTACAGCGATTTGCTGGACAAGACGCCCCCGAAACCAAAGGTGGGTGTCGCCTATATCGAAACCAAAGCCACGCTCCACCACATCCCCAAAAACCGGCTCACGATACTGAGGTGCGATCGCTGCAAGGCAGAGTGGTACGAGATAGAGCCGATAAGAGACGAGCCTCCCATCGAGTACTCCAAGTGGTTGGAGATACCCGTGAGAGGCAGAGTTGTCCTCCCGGCCGAACCGAAGCCGGAAGGACAAACAACTCTCTGGGACGAGCTAAAAGGCTAGTTGTTGACGGCCGCGTCCGCCACGAACTTGGCTGCCTTGTCTTGCAGGTCCTGGTTCTGAGCGAAGCCGCCTTCCAGGATGACTGACACAACGCCATCACCCAGATCAAGCCTGAGCTTGTACGGGTCCGGAGTCCCGTTCGCGGGACTCGCTGCCACGGGCGCTGCCTTTCGCGGAGCCGCCTTCTTCTTGGCCGCCTTCTTCTTACTGGTCTTTCGAGACGCGGGCGGTGCCGCTTCGGCGTCCTTCTTCGAGGTCTTCGGGAGGTTGTGGTAGGTCAGAAGCATAGCCTCAGTAACCCGGAACCGGTTGCCGCCCTGGACCCTGATCTTCGAGGCGTTGCCCTTCTCTACTGCCTTCACCCGGATGTTACCGATTCGAGACCGGCACTGAGTGGGAGTACGCTTGAGACCGAAACGGGCTACAAGAGCCTTGGCGATCTCCTTGTAGTGCTTCCCTTCGTTGTACATCCTGGCCATGAAACGATCGTGCTCGACGGTCCACTTCTTGCCGTTCTTACCCCTCTTCTTCTTTCTGGGTTTTTTCTTGGTCGGAGCGGCCTTGGTTTTGGTCGGCTCCGGAGTCGCAGACACAGGCGTCTTCTTCTTGCCGTGGAACGCCCTCAACTCCTTCTTGGAAATCGGCTTGCGACCGGTCTCCGGGTCGGCCTTGGTTTTCTTGGCGGCGGGGAACAGCTTCTCGACGCCCTGACGGATTCGAGTCATTCGGGAAAGGCATTTGATCGGCGTCCGCTTGGTGCCGAACTTCTTGTTAAGTTTCTTCGAGATCTCTTCGTGAGAGGCCCCGGAGTTGTATAAATCGACGAGCGCTAGGTCGTGGTATACGGTCCAGGTCTCGCCTCTGCTCTTTTTAGGCATATTTCATCTCCATTTCATGATTGATCAAAAATCGATCGAGTCATATACTACACCGGTCGCCAGCCGGTGTAAATAAGGAAAATGACAATGTTATTCTAAGGGTGTTAGAAAGGCTGTAAGTCGTGGAAATCTTTGGACATGATTGTAGCCCTAGCGATTTCGAGCCTGGGAAAATACATCAGATTAGCAAGCGGAAGATACTGTTTAGTGCAGAGATGACGCCCGCTGTTGTAATGTACAATCCTAAATACCCTCATAACGTAGGTGCGGCAGTAAGGGCGGCATCGTGCTTTGGTGCCAAGGTAATCATTTTCAGTGGCGACCGGTTGGGGGTGTTAGATAACCCCAAGGTGCGGATACCTCGCGAGGAGCGGATGAAGGGCTACTTCGACGTGACCATCATAAACGACGACTACCCGTTTAATCGCTTCCCTAAAGAGGTGACGCCGGTCGCGGTAGAAGTCCGACAGAACTCCGAATTGCTCCCGCATTTCGAGCACCCCGAAAACCCGGTTTACGTATTCGGACCGGAGGACGGGTCGCTGCCCCAGAATGCGTTGACGCATTGCCACCGATTTCTACGGATTCCGTCGAAACATTGCCTCAGTTTGGGCAATGCCGTGAATATCGTGCTGTATGACCGGATGGTCAAAAACGGTATCGAGAATTTCGGTGTAACATGATATACGTCCGAATCGAGATATGGCCCCTTGGGAGTCAAGACCACAAGCGAGTTCTAGGAGAAGCCTACATTTCTAACACCGGGAAGGGCACCGAACAAAAAGGCGACTACGAATACAAACTGTCCAAGAAGAAAGGATTCGGACCCCAAGGCGGCAACATTTGGAGAAAAGGGTTCATCCACAACTTCCCCCGAAAACGGCTAGGACCGTGGGACTTATTACGGCGCGTGGTTGAGGCAGCGCGAGAGAGGTAGACAATGGCTATATTCATAAAGCTAGGCGTGCTCTTTGTGGTGCTCGTTGCATCACTCATAGTCATAACGCAAATAATCATCCCCAGCTTCAAGGGACAAGAGACTTGGCCAGCCACAAGGCGAAAGAAGAAGGTCAAGAGCCTTGAAGAGATTAAGGATCAAATCGATGACGTTGAAGCTGGGTTGCACCTCCACCAACACAAAGTGGAGTTGCACGAAAAGCAACGGCAGTTGGCAGAGTTGGAACGCGAACTAGCCGATAGAGAAGAAGAGTCAGAAACAACAGATGAACAAGAAGAAGAAACAAATCCAAACCCAGATGTAGATGAAAGGATATAACAAATGCCTGGAAGAATTCCTTGGAAAGCCATCGTTGGCATAGTCGGCCTCATTATTGCGGCCGTCGTCGTCGGAAACATGTTCACCTACGTGGACGCGGGTGAATACGTCGTTAAACAGACAATCGGAGGTCAGCTATCCGTGTTCGAGACGCCCGGCTTCAAGTGGCAAGGACTGGCTAAGGTCACTCCTTACCCGAAAGCCACCCAGTTCGATTTCGACATGGAGATGAAGCAACAGGACGACGCCAAAGAGTACGAAGACACGAGCCGCTGTCTGCCCATCCGGTTCAACGATCAAGGCCGTGCTCGTATATGCGGGACCTTGCGTGTGGACGTGCCGGGAGGGAAGCAGTTGATCAAACTGCACGAACAATTCGGCAGCATAAGATCCATCATGTCCGGACTGGTTGCACCCGCCATTGCCAAGGCCACGTACCAGACCGGGCCTCTCATGTCCTCCCGCGAGTCGGCGTCGGAAAAGAGGGGCGACCTACAAGACCACATCGTCAATCAGGCGAAAGTGGGCTTCTACAAGAAAGTTACCAAAGAGGTGAAGGTGGAAGACCCCAGCGCTCCGATGTCGAAGGACCCGAATACCGGAGAGTTGAAGGTGGCTATGAAGTTGGTCAAGATCTCCGAGCCTGTGTTGGGTAAAGACGGTACTCCGGTAATCCAGGAAAAGTCGGCCCTGGCCAAGTTCGGCATCAGTTTCTACAACTTTGCCATTAAGCGGATCGCCTATTCCAAGTCGGTTCAAGACCAGATCGAGAAACAGCGTGAGCGAGAGGTCGCCATTCAGACCGCTATCGCACAGGCCAAGAAAGCTGAACAGGACGCCAAGACCGCAAAGGCAAACGAGGAGGCCGATGTAGCCAAGAAACGCGCCGAGATGCAGGTTGACAAGATCGAAGCTGTGACCCAGGCCGAGAAAACCAGAGACGTTGCCGCTCTCAACCTGGAGAAGGCCGAGTTGGACGCGAAAGCGGTCATAGCTACCGGTAAGGCGGAAGCGGAAGCTCGTCGTTTGAAGATGCAAGCTGACGGTGCGTTGAACCAGAAGCTAGAGGCATGGATCAAGGTCAGCGAGTTTTACGCTCAAGCGCTGGCTCAAGCCAAGCCCGGAGCACTTGTCCCGAATCTGATGATGTGCGGCGGCGAGGGCGGCAAGGGTAAAGGCGGGGCCAACGACCTCGTACAGCTATTGACGGCTCAGACCGCACGGCAACTGAGCGTCGATACCCAACCCAAGTAATGCGGTACTTTATCCTCTTGGCAGCCCTACCCTGGTTGTGGGGCTGCCAGGGACCCGCTATCGGTACCTTCGACTGTACCGATAAAGGAACCCGCATCCAGGGCGAGTTGTACGGCTTCAGGGCTGGCAGCTACTGTGACGAAGATCTTTACCGTTACTGTATCGAAGCCCAAGGGCACAACAACTACATAGAGATCTCCATAGGCGGTGAATGCACCTTCAACCTCACGCCGCCCTACAAACAGAAGGGTAAGCCTCCGCCGTCCAAGGAGAGCGAGGCGGCGACGGTCATAAGAGAAGTGAAAGATCTGCTCAACGAGACCGGCATCTTGGACAAGTCCAAGTGGACCAAAACAGAAGACTCAGAGGTGGTGGTGACGGTTGAGACAAGAGAGACGCCGGTAACGAGAGAGGTGCAACCGAAGAGCGCACCGAAGCCGCCGCCGAGCAAACCAGAACCAGAGCAACCGAAAAAGTCTAATAAGAAGTTTGGTGAAGGCTTCGGTAAGGGCTTCGGTGAAGACTTCACTTTCTCTGACGACGAGGATTTCTGATGGACGATTTCACCTTGAATTGGCGATTCTTGCTCTTTTTCACTGCCGTTATCTTTCTGTTCGTGTACCGTAAGCATGACCCCAGGACCGATAAAGGCTGGCCCCGCATGGCTTACACAGTCGGGTTCTGGGTCACGAAGCTCGTGTTATTGGCCATGGTGGTCACAGCGGCAACGGGCAATCTGGAATGGTGGGGGGTAATAACCGGAGACTGAACATGTATAGATACTGGGCGAACGTTGTCAGAGTCGTCGATGGCGACACTATCGATTTGGATGTTGATCTGGGGTTCGGGGTGTCCTTCCGGATCAGAGTAAGGCTCCATGGCGTAGACACCCCTGAGAAGTTCGGGGTCAAATCCGGGTCCCCGGAATGGGAGAAGGGTGTCGCCGCTTCTGCGTTCGTCAAGTCGTGGTTGGAGCAACGGAATAACCGGGTCGTGATCCAGTCTCACGACCACAAGAAAATCGACCAGGGCAAGTACGGCCGATGGGTGGTCGAAATCTATGAGGACAAAGAAGCTGCCGAGACCCTCAACGGTTTGCTCATAAAGGCCGGTCACGCTAAGGAGGTCAACTACTGATGTCGGGTGTTGATATCGTCGTTATAGGTGCAAACGACGGCGTGTCCAACATGCCAGACGACAAATTTCTCATCGAGCAGGTCCAACAAAAAGGCAAGTCCGCCCTTCTCGTGGAACCGTACAGTCCATCTTTCGAGAAGTTGAAAGCCAACTACGGTGATTTCAACGTAGTGTTTGAACGAGCCGCGATCACGCTTCACGACGGTACCACCAACCTTTACGTGCCGGTAGAATCCGACCACGAGTTTATCAAGAACAATTTTCTATGCTCCGTGTCGGAATCGTTCGCCAGAGATGCCTCCTACTGTTACAAGGCCCCTCGGTTTGAAACCGTCCAGGTCCCATGTATGACCTTTGCCTCTCTCATGAGTAAGCATGGGATAACGGACATTTGGACTCTTCTCATAGATGCGGAAGGGTATGATGCCGAAATCATTCTATCCATAGACTTCTCCGCCATCAAGGTTGACCGGTTGATCTTCGAATCAGCGAGCACGGATGGGCACGGTGCTCGTGGACCCAATTTCGAAAAGTGCGTGTACCGCCTTCGTAAAAGCGGGTTTACTCGCTTTATACCCTCCGACCAGTTCGGGTTCAGCACGATAGCCGAGAAACCATGAAAAGGAAACTCACACTTAGCGGTATTCCCCTTGAGATAGAGGTGGAACTCGCTGACGAGAGAGAAGGGTTTTGGAGAATAACCAACGCCGTTGTTCAACCTGACTCGATCGATCTGGCCGAGCTAAAAGAGGTCATCTCTAACTCGGAGGAGGAGCTTGAAGAAGTCCCCGCTTTAACGAAAGAAGAGATCGAGGAGTGCCTTAAAGAAGGTCGTCAAATGGCCGATGAAGTTGCAGACGCCCTGGCAGGTGTGACAGGGCGTCGTGACCGACTGAGGTATCGCTAGTACCGTCCCCGGTCGCCGCCACCACCGCGATCGAAACCCCTCTTCTTCCGGCCGCCACGGCCGCCGCCACGATGACCACGGTCTTTGCCGCCGCCACCTCCGTAACCGCCTCCTCCGTGGCCGCCCCGATCCTGGTAGCCGCCTCCACCACCTCCGTCGTAACTCCGTCGTTCCGTGCGCTCACGGGCCTCGTTCACCGTTATCGAGCGGCCGTCCAACTCCTGGCCGTTTAGCTGCTCGATGGCCGTTTGTGCCTCGTCCTCGCTGGACATCGTGACAAAACCGAAGCCCCTCGATCGGCCGGTGTCACGGTCGGTCATGATTTTGGCGTCAACTACCTCACCACACTCACGGAACCAGTCTGACAAAGCCTCTTGGCTTGTGTCCCAACTCAGGTTCCCTACATACAATCGATTACCCACCACATTCTCCTTTCAGAACCGTCCGATCTTGGAGCGGCTCCCTTCTCCAACTGTTAAGGTTGCTAGAGCAACCAGCACCTTCATATAACGCCTCTCTCGCCCTCTGGCCTTTCTCTCCCGGCGTTTCCATCAGCGCACACACGTGACGCTGGCCATTCCATTGAAGAGCTGGACAGAGGTATCCCTGTGCTTCGTTGACAGGAATACCAAATTCCCTGGACACCTCCTCGTCGTTCAGAGGAGAGACAGAGCACGGCATCTTCCAGCAACAGTACCCGCAACCGATACAGGGCTGGGCCTTTATGTCGTTTGATTGTTCCAAAAGCGCTGTAAGCGGTCCATCAGTCTCTTTCGCAACTTGGCCGGACCTCTGCCTACTCCATATATCGCGTCCATACGCCGCAATCGACGTTCGGGTCGGGGCACGGTTTCTTTGACGGCGGAATAGAGCGTCAGGTTATCATCGTACTCACCGCGCTCTTTCAACATGCGCTTGTGCCGACGCCGACTGTTCTTCTTTCTTTGGACGTGGGGGATCATACGGGGCCAACGTTCTCGGGGAAACGGAAGACCTTGTCTTCGAAGTCCAATACCGGGACCTCGTAACCGAAAGGTGTGTTAGGGATCACATCGAGTATCGGGTAGGGGAACGTGAACGGAAGCGTTGCTAATTGGGTACCCGGTGACGGTGTTTCGTTAACCGCTTGAATCTCTGCCCCTTCTCCACGGACGACATGGCTCCTGGTGCCGATATAGATTTCGGTCAACGCCAAACCACCGAAAAGGTCTTCCGGTTGTTCTTTCTCAAGTCTCATTCGTTCTTCCGGTGGAAGGTCTTTGGGGTCGAACTTAGGTGTTAGCTTCTCTCTGTAGTCGAACTCAACATTCAACTTAGCGCCTTTAGAGACATCTACACCATAAAGAAAGCGTTGGCCAAGCCTATCGACATTAACCATGTTCATGAGCAGATCACAGCTTTGGATGACACCGGCCTTGTAAAGGACCCAGAGAGTAACCTCGTTCTGGAACCTGACCTTGCTGTAGCGTTCTGACGGATCTTTACGCTCTTGGTAGAGGTAGGTGAACTTGAATTTGACCTCATCAGGGTAGGGATCGCACTCCTCGACAGGGTGGACTAGGACTCGAACCCGAATACCCCCTTCAAGATCGAAGCTGAAATCACGAGTCGTTGTCATTTAGCACTCGGAACATTATCTCGACGAACCGCCCCCTGACTTCGTTGTATAACTCTGCGCAAAAGGGCGGCACGTAGAAATCTTCTGGCACTATGATATGCGGGCCGTAGCCGTTTTTCAGGGGGCCTTTGATACAGTTCTCAACCTCGCACATGACGGCGTTCGGGTGAGATCGCGGGTCATAGTCGCTGTCGGCGGGTACATGAAAATCTTCGTGAAGGCCGTCATATGCGTTCGGATCGATCCAGCCTGTGACCACAGTGTTTCCGTGGTTGATGATTTTTAGCTCTACCCCGACCAACGGCAAGCGGCAAGCGAAGGCACTATCGTGCTCGAAGTCCGTCGGACTGGTCTCTTCTGCGTTCCTGGGAGCGAGATAGGACTTGAGATACCAACGCCGAACGTCGCCTCCTTCCAGAGGCGTGAGGCTGGCCTGACCAAGCCTCAACCACTCCCGACGGTTGTACATGTCGTCCTTGTAAGTGATGCGTGTCTCATAGCGATCGGAGTTCCGGCAGATCCGCCTGAGGTCAATTTCGGGGCCGTCGATGCCGTCGTGCTTTTTAGACATGGGCCGCCCTCCCGTGGCCCTTCTTCCAGGGCTGGTTCTCACACCAGTATTCCCGTTCGTCCCGACGACCCTTCTTATAGGCGTCGAAAACAGCGGAGAAGCGACCGTACTCGGAGGCGGATAGGTAACGGCCAATGATGGACTTGAGAACGACCCTGTCCGGCCGGAACGGGTGTTCCCGGACCAGTTTGTAGGCCCATGCATCGATTTCTTTGTGTGAAATTGGCATACCCTTGTTACGAGTCTTCGGGATGTAATATAAGGATATGTTACACCGGCCGTTAGAAAAGATAGCGGAAAATATGGAATACCAGGAAACAAAAATAACACCTTCCCGGTTGACACCTGGATGGCCCTGGTTATCTTAGAGATATGACACGCCCAACCATACATTGACCGCGACCCTATCCAAGGCGGGTTCCACTCAGCGGCAGAAAATCTTTTAGGTTGGACAATTCCAGTTGTAGTAAGTGTCTATAAGGGACATAGTTTCCTTGTAGACGTATCCTGCATCGTTACGCCTCAGAGGTTGAGCGACGGGGTTGATGGTCCCGTGGACGCTGGTTCGAACCCAGCACGATGCGCCGGGAGTTCGGCCGGTTCTCCCTCCGCCCGCTGCAACGCAAGACGGAAGAACAAACCGGCCTCAGTAATTTCATACGCGGGTAGCTCAGTTGGTAGAGCGACGGACCTCTCTCGGGAGATCCGGAGGCGGTGGTTCGATCCCATCCCCGCGTGCCTTGCGTGGGTAGCTCAGTCGAGATCCAGAGCGCCGTGGGCCTTCGGGTCTTCGGAGGTCGGGGGTTCAAGTCCTTCCCCACGCGCCGGGAGTTATGGGCCGGTTATCCCGTCACCCTTCGGGGGGACAAATCAACCGGCCCACCAATACGCGGGTAGCTCAGTTAGGGTTTCAGCCTTCGGGTTGAGATGCGGTAGAGCGCCAGGGTCCGCCTTGGAGGTCGGTGGTTCGAATCCATCCCCGCGTGCCACGAACGGTAGCTCTGGTTGGAGAGTAACAACGGAACTAGAACCACGTGAAGTCCTAGGCAGTAGCGTGGGAAAGGGTCCTGCGTCAGGTGGTTCGAGTCCATCGCCGTTCACCAATGTGTGGGCCGCTCAGCTAATCGGAGTGATCGTCCGACAGGCTTGTCAGGACAGGCTTAAGAGCGGAGCAACGGGAATGACTCCGGATAAACCCGTTGCATGGTGGTTCGAGTCCATCCCCATGCACCGAAGCGCTAGTAGCTCAGTTGGTAGAGCGCCCAGACTGATGTCCTGGGAGGTCGGAGGTTCGAACCCTCCCTCGCGCACCATGTGGGCGTCCAAAGCACTTAGAGTTTGCCGACTCAAAAAGGCTGTGGACGGTGCGAGGCTGATTCGCGGTAGGTCTCAAGTTGGGGTGGCTCCCTCCCGCATGACTAATCGCCGGGTAGCTCAATTGGTCAGAGCGACTGTCCCTGATTCGCGGTACGGGCGGGAGTATCCAGGTTCAAGTCCTGTCCCGGCGACCAGACAATCTAACAATGGTGTTAGATTGCTGTCAGAAACGGCGACCCCGGTCGTCTAACCTACATGAACGAGGAAACAACATGTCTAACAACCAGTCCCATTGAGCCTCAGAAGCTCTATATCATCGCCCGTGCCGACCTTGCTCCGGGTCTACAGGCCGCCCAAGCCTGTCACGCCCTCCGTCTTTTCGCGGAAGAGCACCCGGAAGAGGAACAGAAGTGGTACGAGGAATCCAACAACATCGTCCTTCTCCAGGTTCCGAACGAGAAGGAACTTCTCGCCCTCAAGGAGAAGGCCAACGGCTACCCGGTGTCCCTCTTCCGGGAGCCGGACGTGAACGACGAGGCCACGGCCATCGCTCTCGGCCCGGAAGCGAGGCCGCTCACAAGTAACTTGCCTCTCCTTCTCAAGGATGCTAACCCCCGGTGTAATATACGGGAACGGAAACCCAGATCACAAGGAATCAGAAAATGGCTAAAAGGCTTAATCAACTCCTAGCAATCGAGAAAGGCGTCAAGCAACAGACGACCAAGGAACTGACGGAACTCCACCGGGTCTCTCAGATTCCGGAACTGTACGACGGCCATGCCAAGACGTACGAGCCTCTGGATGACGAGGGCGATCGGTTCCCTCCCGAAAGCAAAATCCTGCAACAAAAGGCTGCGGACATCCTCGCTCAGGTGGGGAAGCTCGAAGCCAAGATGATCGACATCGTGGCCGAAAAGGACATCACGAACTGTAAGGCCAAGGCCGCAATCCGCTTGGACGGGTTGGAGATAGCCCCTATACCGGCTGTCTACCTCCTGTGGTTGGAGAAGCGATTGGAGGATCTTCACACCTTCATCTCCAAGCTTCCGACCCTGGACTCGTCCGTGGCATGGCACTCGGACCAGTCCCAGGATTGTATGGCCACCGAAGCGCTGGTCACGCACAAGAGTAAGAAGGTGATGCGTAACCACGTGAAGGCCAAGGCTACGAAGGAACACCCGGAACAGGTCGATGTCTACCACGAGGACAAAGTGGTTGGTAACTGGACCAACATCCGGTACTCAGGTCGTCTTACCGTCGAGCGCAAGAGTCTGTTGATCGAACGTGTCCGGTCTCTCCAAGAGGCCGTGAAGCAAGCTCGTGAAGAGGCCAACATGACGGAGGTAGAGACGATCACAAGCATTGGCGAACCCATGATGAAGTGGTTGTTCGCCTAAGGTTTGCGCCCGCTTCGGCGGCGCTAAGATCTCCAAGGGAGCAAGCTGAAAGCTAAGACTGAAGTTGAATAGGCAATTTTCCGTGTTGGGAAACCAACGTCCTGGTTCAAGTCCAGGGGGACGGACCGCTCGAAAGAGCTTCACAGACCGTCCCTGGCGAAATTGGCAGACGCGACGGATGGCCAACCGTAAAAGCTCAAGCTGGTAATCCCTAAGCTGAAGGAGGTAGTTAACTTCGCGCTCTCAACTTTCCCGAAACACTTTCGTCAAGATGTGGGTTCGATTCCCTCCCCGGCCTCCACGGTAAGACCGTCTCAAAACTTGGCTGGGTAGCTCAACGGCAGAGCGTGGCGGCATCAGAGATAAAGACGGGAATTAAACGCTGTGCGCGAACTGACAGTGACTTCCACGTTTACCATATGGACCGGCTCCCACGGGTAGGGGGTCGGTCCTTTTTAATTCCGGGCGCGGAGAAGTTCTTTGAACCGCTCTTGTTTCTCTTCGCGTTCGTGGGGAGGTAGTCTCTTGAAGTACGGGCTACTTTGGAACCACTTTTTGATGGCGTCACGTTGCGTCTTCCACGGCTCCGCTGCCTCGTAGCGGCTTACCTCTTCTTGTAACGCCGAATCCATCTTTTCTTCGTGCTCTTTCCCTGGCACGTTGATCCCAGCCGCTTCTACCCCTTTGGCAAATTCCTTCACGGCCTTACGCCACTTGGCTGGCTCTTTCCTTCGGAGAGCACGGAAGAAATCCGTATCCGTGATCCACGTGTCGAAGCTCTTGCGAGCTTCACCATGCTTACGCACATGGCGGACGAACCTTTCAATCTCGTCAGCCAGTCTTGTGTAAAACTCCTCTTCCCTGAGGGCGTGCGGCTTTCTACCTCTTGCTGGTGGTTTGACCTCGGTAAGCTCCGCTGCCGGGGTTCCGGCTTCGCTCTTCAAACCCATGAGTTCGGTGAAAACATCTTGACCCATGTGTTGTAGCTCGTGCCGTAGAGTTCGTAAGGTTTCGGCCACGGCTTCCCGGAACTTCTTCACCCAGTACCTATGGGCGAACCCCATGGTCGATAAGCTCCCTATCGTCCTTACGTCCACCCGTAGCTCCCTTTTGAATTGCCACCACGTCCCTACGGATTTTTCGTACGGCTTGAAATTCAGAACGACCTTTATCTCTTGCCAGCCTTTGACCTTCAAGGCCGTGGCGATAATCCGGTCGGTAGCTTTTATCGGCGGCTCCCCTTCTTCGTAGTGCCGCTTGATGTCGCGCAAGTACTTCCACCCACGGAGATCAACGGGGAACGATCGCTGTGCCCGCGCCCTGTACGCCTTGGCTGTTGGGGTGTACTTCTTACACTCCCGTTCGAGTAGCAATAGCTCAACGATCTGGGCATCCAACTTCGCTGGTTCTTGTTCGCCACCGGGTGTGACCCCCTCGAAGAAGGACAACTTCCGCTCGATTCGTTTCCTAACGTAGTCGGCCACTTCTTCGGCGGTCCCTGTCTGTCCAGGTGCCCCGTAGTTGATCAGAAAGTTGAGTTGTTTGCCCCCGCTTCTGGGTGTCTCGCCTACCTCGTAGACAGGTTCGTAGTCTGGTTCCGGCTTCAAGGGCGGATGGACGTAGACCTGTGCCCTTGGCCGCTTGGGGTCGTACCACGTGTCCTTCTTTCGCCGCACGCCGATATACTTCACACGACCGTACCTTCTCGCGTACATCGGGTATTTGATCGTCTTGCCGGACGGAAGCCTCTTGATATCCCGTTCGACAGAAGCCAGCGCTCCCTCCATCTCCTTGATTTGTCGATCCACACTGCTCTCGGTGGCACGGAGTTCGTCTAGCTGTTTCTCAACACGTGCCAGGACGTGACCGGCGTAGATCTTGGTGAACCAATCACCGATCTCTTCCAGCATGGCCGGGGGAGCCTCGAAAACCCCGGCTTGCCTGTGTTGTGTCATGTAGCGAAACGCTACTCGGTGAGACAGATCCATATCACTTTCCGGGTATCCTGATTCCAGCGTCTTCTAACCCTTTTACAAATTCCTTAACGGCTTTGCGCCATTTGGCTGGCTCGTGTTTACGGAGTTCCCCGAAGAACTCGCCCTCTATCCAGTTGTCGAACATTTCCCGCAGATCCGGGTCGTCGAATCTTTTCAGCCATGTCATGAAGTCGTCAACCGCGTCGGCAATCTGAGGGTAGAACTCCTCTTCTCGAAGCTCCCATTGCTTCCGTTCTCGTGACGGCGCGGTCAGCTTCTGGGCGGGTACCCCGGCTTTACCGCCTAACGAGAGTAAGCCGCCAAGCACATCCTGACCGACGTGTTGTAACTCGTGGCGTAATGTCCGTAAGGTTTCCCCAAGCCCTTCTTCAAAGTCTTCCCCCGACCAGCCGTGGCGTTGAGCGTCCACGGTAAGCTCCTTTTTCCACCACGTCCAGTCGCCCGAACTCTTTGCACGCGCCTGGAAGTTGAGGACGACCGTAATCTTATCCCACTTGTCCTCTTTGAGCCATTTCTTGAGAGCGCTGGGTCCGAACGATTTACCCGGATTAATCTTTTCAAAGCCTCGTTCAAGCCTGTCCAGATAGCGCCAGCCTGTGAGATCGACGTGAAACACCTTCTTTGCCTTCGACTTGTATCTCTTGGCGCGTGAGGTGTATTTCTGACACTCTTTTTTGAAACTCTCAGCCGCCGCGATTTCGTCTTTCGCGTCCTCGACCTCTTCTTTCTCCACTTCTTTCAACCCTCTTTTCACTAGGCTCCGGACCTTCGGTACCACTTTTGCTCTCGGTAACAGGGTCTTGCTATAGACAATCCGGTCCTCTCCCTGGCCGATCTGGTAGGCGTCTCCCTTCCGACGAATGGCAAGGGTCTCCCAGCCGCCGTAGTGCCAGATTTCATAGCGTAAGGTCTTCTTGTCGGGTAGGGCCTTGATGTCGGCGGCCAGCGAACCAAGAATGGCCTTGTGTTTCTCGGCGGACTCCCGTCCTCGTTCGAGCCAGCGGTGCCGCTTCTCCAGGTCGGCCTCGATCTTCGCCAGTACGTTGCCAGCGTACAGTTGCTGGACCCACTCACTGATGGTTTTCACCATGGCCGGGGGAGCCTGGAAAGTTCCGGCCCGCTTCTCCGTGTAGCGGGCGACCACTCGGTGTGACAGGTTCATCACCAGAGCGTTAGGATAAGAGGAGTAGAGAGACACCCTCAGTAGGAGTAGAGGGCGTCCAGGGCCTTCTTGTGGGCCACTCTGTAGTGAGCGTCGGAGCACTTCTGACAGTACAGGCCGGGCTTGCCCTTGATCCGGCGAAACCGCTTGGAGGTCTTGATCTGTTTCTTGCCGCACTTGGCGCAGATTCGCTTCGTGGAGAGAGCCTCGATCGGCTCGGTTCCGGCCTCTCCCGGCCTCTGTACGGCCCCGATGTAGAGATAACCGTAAGAAGCGTTGGTGCAAGCTTCCAGGCGGTATACGCCCTCTTCGAACACCAGGACGGTGTCGGCGTCCGACGTGGACAGGGAAACGTCCTGGACCTCTTCTCGGAGCCAGGGTAGCGCCCGCTTGTTGATCCAGTCGAAGAAGCGCTCGTCGCCGCCCTCACCGGACTGACGGTTGAACACCAAGTCGATGTAATAGTCCCGGCTGGAACCCTGATAGATCGCCCGCGCTCCCCAGTGTGCCACCTTCTCGCCTTCGATGGGTCTTCCAAACATGTTTCGCTCCCTCCTTATACCCGGCCTACCGGCAAGCCTGACTGAATCTAAGATTTATTTTTCGCCTCCGGTACGTCGTTGATGTCCACTTCGGACCAGTAACCTCCTGGACCGGCCCAACAGACGCTCGGGTTCTGACACTCAGAATCGCCGGGCCGGAAGGCACCACTGAGAAGATGAGCAACCTTTACGCGGTAGGTCTTCCCGGCAGGTTTAGGTTCCCGGCCCACGGTTCTGACCATCACCCCTTTCTTGATCGTGACCATCTGTCCGGGCTTGATCGGAAGAGTCCGTTTGTCGTGGAAGCCCTCGAACATTATGGAACCTCCTGGGCCTCGTAAGCGCCCGGTAGAATCTCGATTGGCGGCATCCCCCGCTCCTTGCGGACCTCGTTGCCACGCTCCACACAGTCCCGGCAGATCCCCTCCCTCTTGCCGTTCGGGTCCGGCTTCCCGTGAGCGTTCACTCGGACTGACGGGACCAGTTCAGGGTTGAATGAGAAAGGGTTGCCGCACACGATACACGGGGCCATCACGAACATGTAGGACATTAGAGCACCTGTTCTTCCATCAGCCGACGGAGCTTATCCTTGGCCCTCTTGAGCCGACGATCCTTCATCGGGCCGCCCTTCTTGGCAATGGCCGCCTCGACGTGAGGATTGCGCCTCTTCGGCTCTTTTCGTGGCTTGGGCATACCCTTACTACGCATGAGCCTAGCGTAATCTAAATCTTAAATTGTGCCGCTACTTCCCTAAGACCATTTCACGGGTGTCGAGGGGTATGAACGCCCCCAGGCCCTTTTTGACCAACATCTCGAAGAACTCTTTCACATAAGGGCCGAGATCACTGACTGGCCCGGAGGCCAACCAACCGGCCTGTGGGAAGTTGATTTCGTCAGAAGGCCGGTCGCGCAAGAGCAAACCGTTCAGGTGGTTGGCTGCCTGGGGCGAGAGATCCAACTTGATACGCTTGGGGTGATCGTCGTCCTTAGGCGGCGGCCGACGCAGCTTAGACCGCCACTGTTGACCGCCCCTGTCGTATTCATCGGCCGGGCCGATCCAGATGCTGGGCTTACCGTCCATAAAGCTCCAGCGTGTGGGGTCCAGGACACGACCGTCGTCGAGAACAACCCAACCGTGCTGAATGAATGGGTGTCCTTTGCGAGAACCCCAGTACCCCTTCTTACTGACAGGGCCTAGGTAGTGACCGTAGGCAACCGTTCCCGTCTTCAAGAGCTTCTGAGCCGCCGTGGCAACCGCATAACAGTTACCGTGCCACTTCTCGGGAGGGGCCTTGAGTGCTTTGGCCACCTGCTTAATCGTGAGATTTTCGGGTTTCATTTCCACACCTCTCTCAGCACGAGGAGCCAAGAAGCGAACAAGGCCAGTAAAGCGATTTCCCTGGTGTCTGCGTCGTTTAGCCACACCAGAACGAACAGGAGGGCCACGGTCCCGCCAATCTTCGCCGCCCAGTTCACCAGTTGCCAAGGGCTTTCGCCCGCGTCCCGTTTAATCCACCTTTTCCATGGACCGCTCATGTCCCCGTGTCTCCACTCACAATCTTACGAGCGTGTCGCATGAGATCGCTGAGCCGCTTGCGGGCAGAGACGATGTAGCCTTCTGAGTTGAAGAGTAAGAACTTGCCCGCGTTGCTGCCGACCCCGGTCTCGATCACATGGCCAGTCTTCTTGTGGCGGATGCTGACGGTCCACCCTTCCCAATCTGGATGCTTAGCCACCTTTTGCCTCCGTGACTGTGACCGTCCCTTCCGGAAGGTCGCCAAACATGGTCTTGATCCAGGACTCAGCGTAACCCCTCTGGGTCTCGACAGAGAAGATGGGAGGGTACATTCCCGGCTCACCCTTCGACATCTTGGGGAAGGGTGACGGACACGACTTGTCCAACTCGAACGTGATCCGGTCTGCCCCGGAGCGCTGTCGGAGAATGTGAATCTTGACTACCTGGAAGCCGCCGATGGTGAGTTCGAACATTACCCCTCCGGAAAACGATACTTGAACTGACTCGAAACCTTGGTTGTGGAACGCGGCCCCCAGAAGTTGGTTGCCTGTAAATTCTTCCAGACGATCCCTTCCAGCATGGGATCGTCGGCTTGTTCCAGGAACCGTTTGTAGTCGGTAGCCGGGAACGACTCGACACACGAAACCGTGTACCCAAGACGGCACACCGGTTCGCTGAGAGAGCCTTCCAAGTGATGTAGACGTGGGCCGTAGTGGGTCTTGAAAACACGCTCACCGGCCAGAAGAGCATAGTCCCATACGAAAATCCGACCGTCCCTGAGCAGTTCACCATCACCGAACCAGGGGTGGGCCAGCGGGAGTTCGGAGAGCCAGTCCCACTCGGGTAGAAACCACTCGCGCTTCTCCCGGCTAAAGAGTCGAACCTTGCCGTTGCAGTCGATCTCGATCCGCTTCCCGTTCCACTTCGGTTGTAGGACCCAGTTTTTCAGGTCCCCAAGCTCTGGGATCAACTTCTCGATGTTGAAAATCTCGATCGGTTTGTTAGGGAAAAAGAACATTACCTCTTCTACAGTTGAGGGTGGCGAAATCTAAATCTCGTAAATCGCGGAGTACCAACAGGTACACTGTTCGGCGTACAGACCGGCCGGTCGGAGAGCGTCGTTCATCTCCTCGACTAGGGTGTATTGCTCGTAGTCCCAACTGAAAAACGGGGCCACGTCACCGCCGTCGTGAACCACGACCAGCTTCGACTCCCGGCCGTATTTTTCACCCCGGTCGGTCCATTCCTCCGGGCTGTAGAAAGCCTTGCAGCCGCCCGTGTCGGTTCTCCTATGCTTGCGGAGAACCTCCATGACGATCTCGTGGGCCTTGTTGCCCTTCTCGCTGAGTCCTTCCGGTCTTTCCAATGTGGCCATTTCTTTGCCTCCTACCTGGATTACAGATAGACGGCCGCTAACCTAAAACTTAAATTCGATGCTCACCCGTGGCACGAAGGTTCTCGACGATGCCTTCAAGCTCGTCCAAGATCTCGGCCATCCGGTCCATCCGGTCCTTGTGTTGTTCTGTGGCCTTCTCGAAGCCAAGGGGGCCGGGAAAGAACTCGTTACCGTCGGCTGTGGCCGCCCCTCCCTCAGGGTAGTCTTGAGGCTCTGGGGCGTTCTTTCGCAGTGCCTGATAACCGGTGAAACACGCCTCATAGGCATCGTAGAAACGTTTGTAGAGGACCTTGGGTTGCGTCCCTTTGGGGTTGAACTTCGGAACGAGCACGCGCTTTTTTGCTTCGTCTACGGGCATTATCCTATTCCCCTCTTGATCAGTTCTTCGATGAAGGTTCGGGCGGGCACGTGGTCCGGCTCACCGCAGCGGCAGCACTTCTTACACTCCTCGCAGGACCGGCAAACCGTCCCGGCTTGCTTGTACGTTCGGCCGCAACCAGGGCACGTGATGTACTCTTTGGGGACACGGTACTCTTCGTCCAGGTTGTGTTCTCTGGTGTCGCGGTCCATTTATCCCGCCGCCCGGCGTTTGACCTTCTCCGCGATCTCCCGCTTGGCCATCTCGTCGCGGAGAGGGCTTTCCAGGATCTTGAACGCTCTCTCCGTGGCCGCGTAGGGGTCGTAGTCGGCGTTGATAACCAGAGCGACGGCTATGTTTTCCGCTCGTTGGTCTATGTCATCGATCTTCATACGTCTATCTCCCGTCCAGCCTCGGTCAACTTCCACCGAAAGGTCGGTCCCGGCGCTCGCGTCTTGCGGTCGATGTGCTCCTGAAAGACGAGGCCCCGCTTCATCAGGGAAGCCATGATTCGATTGGTCTCAGAATAAGTGCCCCACGTCCCTATGAAATAACCGTCTTTGTGGCCTTTCATGTGACGGATGACAGCCTTCTGGTTGGTGCCCAGTCTCATCACAACTCCAGTAGTAGCTCTTCGTATGCCTTCTGGACCTTCAGGAACTCCTCGTGAGATCCGCCCTGGTCCGGGTGAGCCTTGAACGCCGCACGCCTGAACGCTGCCTTCAATTCAGGGCCGGTCGGCGTGGCGCTGAGTCCCAAGATCCGAAGATTCTCGGAGACGGTTGTGTCTTCGAGAGCCAGCTTGGCCAGCTTCTTGGCTTTGCGCGACCACTCGGAAGCCGACCCGAAGCCCTCTTCGGACGGGTCGTAGGTTGGGTAGTCTTCGGGTCTCGGGAATGCCATTACTTGGACTCTTTCGCCATGGCGACCTCTGCGTCGCCAGTCCACTCACAGTTGCCCAGAAGCGAGCACTCGCGGCACGCCTTTTGGAGCGAGCCGTCTCGGTTTGACACCCTGATCCAGGGTTTGTATGCCTTGCAGTGCTTGGCTGTCTCGGTAACGATCTTGTCGTCGTTGATAGTCATGGTCAGCGGCTCTCAGCGGCTCTTGTTCAGGGCTTGCTCACCCGGCGAACCCAACTGGCGAAGGGCGGGGAGCATGGCGGTGAGGTGCTTACAGCGACGGTGGCGAATCCAGCCCATGCACGAACACTCCCACTGACCGTGGGTAGAACCACCGGTTGCGCGTTGGGCGACCGTGTAGAGCCGGTTGCTGGTACCGGACTTGATGTGCATCCGGTTGATGTGGGTCCTGTTGTCCGGAAGCGTCTCGGTCCCGAACTCTTCTGCGATTTGTTTGATGATTGCGTGTGCCATACCCGGTCTACTCCTGTGCTCTGGTGAATCTAAAGATTATTTTCGTTTGGCTTCCAGAGGTCCAGGGCCTTCCGGACCTTCTCGTTGACCTTCCGCCATGCCCCGGTTGTAGGGAGTCCGCCTCGCCATTCCGTCACGGCCCTGAAGACGACCTTCATCTGACCTTCTGACAGCCGGACTCGGACGATTTCGGGGTTCCCGGCCGTGTATGCCTTTCGAACCTTCCGGAGCGTGTTCTCCCGAACGATGGCCAAGTCCTTGTCGAGCGTTTGTGTCCACGTGAGCGCCCGAAGAACCAACTCGGCCTGGGTCCGGGTGAACTCTAACTCGAATGTCTTTCTGGGTCGCATGGTGTTAGCTGCCGCTGATCTTGGTTCGGAGTGCAGTTCCCGGAGTCCAGCGGCAAACCCCGTATCGGCCGTCTCTTACGCTGCACACAGTTAGAGACGGAGCGAAAGTCATCGTCGCCACCTGGGATCAGGCCAGAGGTCGATCTCGAAGATGTCGGCCAGATTCAACATGGCTTCCCGCTCACCGTAGGCGACCGCCTCATCCGTGTCGCCGGAAAGCTGAGCCGTCCCGTTATCCGGGTCGAAGTCGTACTTGTCTTGGATCGCGTCCAGGCGTTTCTGGAGAGTTTCTTTGAGCGTATATTTTGAGAATCGTGCCATTATCCCATGTACTCCCAATCGTCGGGGTGAGAGAATACGTTCCAGGTGCAATCGCACGTGAACTGATACTCTTGTCCGAAGTCCAGGTCCCTGGCCTTCATCCGCGTGCTGTGCTCCTTCCCACAGTTCTCGCACTTGCCCTTGACCAGCCACTCACCTTCCGGATCGTAAGCCGTTCCGTCGTTTTCCCTGACCACGAAGTACGAGATCAGCTTGATCCGGCGAGTCTCGATCCTGATCTCCCATCCGGCATCCGCGATCAGCACCTCCCGGCATCCCAGCGCCCTTTCGGTTGCCGCCGTGGACTTGATCATGGACAGGTGCGCCTTCTCGATTTCGTCCTTGCTGAGAGACAACTTCTCCGCGAATATGGTCTCGTTCGATCTGATATTCAGTTTCATCGCTCCGCCTTCCAGCGCTCCAAGGCCGTCTCTTCGGCCTTCTCGCGCTCCAAAGTAAACACGTGGTACCGCGTCTTGCACTGACTGGGGCGGCCGATGTAGACGTAGAACCCGGCCGGGTTCCCCAAACTGGTTCTGGGGCGGCTCTTGATGACGACCTTTTCCCCGCCCACCGTGGTCGTCCTTTGCTTTATCACCGTGCCCATACTCGACCTACAGGCAGCGAGGGTCGGATCTAAAGATTAAATTGCCGGGCTGTGATAACCCTGTTCCTACACTCAACCACCTTGAAATACTTACTGATTTCGGGGACATAGGAGGCCAATTTGCGGTTCCCCTGCCAGCCTTTGGTGGTCACGCGGCCGACACCAGATCGGTCTCCCTCGTGGACCTGGAAGTAGGCGGTCCCGTCGGCACCCACGGCATTTGCCGCCCGTCGGATGGTCATAGCCCGGTCGGCCTTGGACCGGATAGTGTTCAAGACGTTTGCCACGGTCGCCGTGGCGGCTTGCCCGTCGCGGATCGCCCTGGCGGCTTTCTGGTTGTGTTTGTGGCTCCGATTGAACGGGTCCCAGACAACGTTGGTGACATCCCGCTCGCGGAGAAAGTCGGTCGCATCCTCGTAAGGTCCGCCGCCGATGTCGGCGTTGACGGTGCCGGGCACGAAATCAACTTTCTTGTGGAGAGCCGGAACCTGATGAAGGGCTGTGTTGGCGCTCGTGATGGCTTGAGGTTTGATGTCCCAGAGTCTGTTCATGACCTCTTGCTGTTGTTCGGATTGCGCGGGTCAAGCTCCCAGTGGCACCTGGGAGGGTCGTGCGCCTTTACCTTGTCCATTGCTTTCTTAGACGCTTCGGCGGCTTCGGCGGCGGCGATCATGTCCTTGACGATCTCACGCCAATTCTTGTTTGTACGAACTATCGCCAGGATCTTGCAATCCCACGGCCAACGGCGGTTCGTGCGCGGGTTCTTCCGCCGACCGTCCAACGCTTCGCTGGTTCGCAAGAGGATACCGAGTTGATACTCCACCCCGGAGGATCTGAGTTTCTTGACGATGCAGTATCGCCCTTTCCGCCAAACGAGTTTGGTCTTGGCCCAACCAGAACATTCAAACCCGTGCTTTTTGGAGAACTCCATATACATTAGCGATGGTCCCTCTCTTCTTTCTCCTCGCGGGTTGCCTTGCAGTGCTTACACCTGATCTTCTTGGCCTTCCCGTGCGGCTCGAACACGCAATACTTGTTCTTCCGGTGCCGGTGAGAGTTCTCGCCGTACATGAGTTCGTCACACTCGTAGTATTTCTTGTAGAGGTATCTCGCGGGTACCCAAAAAGAGCCTCTCCAGGTTTTAACGTGGTAGGCCGCGTCTTGATCTTCTTTCACTTCGATTATCTCGCCAGTAGCAAGGCCGTAAACGTCATTGTTGCGGTTGGCGACCTTATCCAGGCTGACGAGTACGAAATCGCCTTTGATGTACGTCTCCGACTTGCGTTCTTCGGGGCGCGTATCGATGCGTTCTCCCGCCTCCGTTAGGACGTATTGGTACGACGCGAGCCGGTTGCTCTTTGGCGTTGGCACCTTCTTGAGGAGACCCTTCTTGGCAAGACTTTCGCACAGCCTCTCCGACGAGGATGTGTTGGCCCATTCGAACCCACAGTGTTGGTGCCAGCGCTTCCAGCGGGACTCTTGAATCCATCTGAGCCAGGAGAGTTGGTTCTTACCCAGTTTCATGACGTACCGTGGAGCATTCGCCGTATCCCTTTGCGGGTCGGCTTGAACTTCTCGTAGTCGGCCTCTGGGCACGGGCAACTGATGAGGCCCTTCTTCGCGAGAGAGCGTGCCGCTTTAACATCCGGATGCATGTAGTGTAGAGAAATCTCGCCATGTGTAATGACGGCTGCTATGACCTTGAGTTCTTGCTTGGTGATCTTCACGCGAACCTCGGAGTGTGTTTTGTGATCAGGGCCTCGCCCATTTGCCAGCGGGCCAAGAAGAGGTGAGCCTTCAAGGAAGCGAGCAAGAACCAGCCGCTGGTGTCGAGTAAAAACCACTCAGGCTCACACCAGATCCCCTTGGTCACGTAGACCCGCCATTTCGGTTCGGCTTTAGGCATATTGTCCTTACCCTCCCTACTACTGACCAGGGCCAGACCTAAGACTTATTTTTGAGCGCCTCCCCTATGGATACCGTCAGCTTTGATCGGCTCTTCTGCCATTGCTCCCAGAACTCGGTTCCAGGGCCTTTGGCTCGTACTGCCTCGATGACCCTTTTACAGTTGGCCATGTCCATCATGAACATGTGGGCCTGATCCTTGGTCATGCTCATCACGGCCTGGAGCCAGAGGTAGGCTTCCGGCCGTGTGCAATGACCTTGTCGCCAGATTGGATCGAAGGTGTCATGCGCTTTCTTGCGCCAGCCTTGAAGTTCTCGGGTCCGGGGCTTCCCTCTTGGAGAGCCGTCGTAATTGGCCGGGAGCACGCCCTTGCAGTCCGGGTAATTGGCACAACCATAGAACCACCGTTCGAGCCGCCACGACCAGCGTAGCTCCAGGACGCCCTGACACCCTGGTTCGGCGCATTGGAGTCCTGCCACTTCTTTTGTCGGTTTCCTAGGCATGGTTAAAAGTGAGGCCCCCTATCGGAGCGAACCCTGGCCGTGGGGGGGAACCGGCCATAGGAACGCGACAGGGGGCCTCGGCCCACCCTTCAACGGGGACGGGTGGGCACATCTTATATGATTCACAGTAAGATTAATCCTACCTCTCCTCTCGTGCTCTCGTCAGGAAATCTCTCCGTCACTGGCCCACTCGACCGCGAACACGACAACGGCCTTGCTGCCGTTGATCTCTTCCGCGATCTTGGTGAACGAAGCTTGCACGTCGGCGTACGCCTCGTGGTGGTCCGAACCTGAACAGAGGTCGATGGTCTGGCCCGTCTCGATCTCGGCCATGAGTTCCTTGGCCCACTCTTCCAGGGTTTCCTTGCCCAATTCAGCCGGGTCGAAGTTCTCGACGCAAACGGCCACATTGATGTCTTCGTGGCCCTCGACGACGATGTAGTTGGTACCAGCGTCATACCCACGAGCACCCCAATACTCGTAAGATCCGATGCCGTCGTTCTCGACGGAGTAATCGACGCGGGCGGTAGAAAGCGCCTCTTCGAGGTCGCCCAGACCCTCCCAATCGGGGTCATCCATTTCGGGGACTGAAATAAAAATATCTGTTGCCATGACTGTACTACGAATCAGGGGAGTCTAATATAAAGATTGTTTTCAGGGTATTTGACAAATCGTACGGGCCGGGCCATTTTTAATTTGAATTGACGACCTTGGGGTGTATAAGGGTCGTACTAACGGTTGGAGAAATGCCCAGGACAATCAACATACCAGCACCGATGCTCCCCGGCACCCTTATCTGACCTGTCCATATACGGCGGGTCACAACGGACCCGCCTCGAAAAACGCTTGTTTTCCTGGTGGGTTATGGAGGAAAACGAGATGTTTAACTGCTTCATTGAACCAGAAGACCCCGGTCATCCGTGCGTGCGAGGCACGGGCCACGTATCGGGGTAAGGGCTTGATGGTAAGCCGCTTGGTTCGGGACCAAGAGTTCTGCGGGTTCGACTCCCGCTACCCCGACCAAAGAAACCGGGGAGTAGCTCAGTCTGGCGGAGCGTCTGCTTTGGGAGCAGAAAGTCGTCGGTTCGAATCCGGCCTCCCCGACCAGGAGGACAAATGGCTAAGAAAGCGTGCATGTCCAACGTTCGTGATCCAGAGAACCGGAGCAAAAAGGGATGCGTGTGCGGCGGCCACAGCCGGGCCGCACGGAAGAAGAAAAAGAAGTGGACCAGAAAGAAAGCGTGATGCGGTGCAAGCGGGGATGCTGACTGGGTTTCATAAGCCCGGTTTATCGAGTTCGACTCTCGGGGCCGCAACCAAGGAAAATGAAATCATACCCAACAATACCGTACGAGGTGCTCAAGGGGCTTCCAGTCTACATCTACGATAAGCTGGACGGTTCCAACATCCGTGCGGAATGGAGTAAGAAAAGAGGCTTCTACAAGTTCGGCTCACGGCGTCGGCTGCTTTCGGACGACTCGTTCATTATCAAAGAGGCAGAAGGGCTGATCCTGGCCCAACGAGAGGCGCTCGAAAGATACGTCGTAGACCAGTTTCGGTGTGACAGGTGTATATGCTTCTTTGAGTTCTGGGGTCCAAGCTCATTTGCCGGTCTACATAAAGAGGACGAGACGCACGAGACGGCCCTGTTGGACATCGAGATATATAAAAGAGGCTTCATCGACCAGAAGGCGTACCGGAAACTTCAAGAGAAGCTGGATGTCCCGACGCCCCGGTTTCTAACACACGAGAAGATGACAGCGGAGATAGAGGAACAAGCCAGGGCCGGTGAACTCGGAAGCTTTGAGGGGATCGTCTGCAAGTCAATAATGACCGACAAATACAAGAAGCCCCTCCGATTCAAGGTCAAGTCCCGGCAGTGGATCGAGAAAGTCAAAGCCATTCACGCCGGGAACCAAAAGGTTCTGAGAGAACTGTTAGAAGGTCTGTGATGTTCGAGGAACACGAAATCGACTACCAGATGGATCGGCTCCGGAAAAAGGCCCAGAGCCTGGGAGTAACATTCAGGGAGTATGAATTCGACAGGATGGCCCAGAAGTTCGGGTTTTGGCAGACGATGGCCTGGACCGACAACATTCTTGACCGATTAAGGACTTTACGACACGGCAACCGGTGTAGTATTGAGAAGGTGGACCATGTGTAAGATATGCAAACGGGTAGCGCCCGTCCAAAAGACAGCCGCCCGTAGCTCAATTTGGTTAGAGTCCCCCGCTCATAACGGGGAAGTTGTTGGTTCGAGTCCAACCGGGCGGACCACAAAGGTCATGGAAGCGAAGAAAGGCACTGTAACAATACACTCAAGCCCAAGTGGGCAAGAGATCCGAATATTCTCTTCACTGGCAGGGTAATATGTTCTGGAGAGCTAAACTAAAGTGGGAGAGGTGGAAGCGGGAGAAAGAAATCCGCGAACTTGACGAGAAGATTGAGGCGTCGAAACGTTGCTATCGTAGTTGGGACGAGGCGTGCCGGGAGAAACGAGCCGAGTACTCTCGCATCCTAAAAGAAAACCCACGACCCGAAATCCACGTCCATGTCTCTGGCGGCAGTCGTTACCCCTACGGGTCCTCCCTGTCTGACATTTAAGGAATCGCATATGACACACGAGGAAATGTTCCAAGCGGCTCTTCGGCGGCCAAAAAACTATTTCGACCTCTCGGAGGAAAGCCAGTGGGAGATCGACAAGGGTTTAGGCATCCTCGATTGGAGCGGCCCTAAGACGGAAGAAGAGCGACGGCAGATATACGAACACCACGGACTACCGTACGAGGAGAAGTAAAATGATCCACACATACTCAGACACGAAAGTTGGCGAATGCTCCAAGCCTACAGGCGGCGGCAGCGGACACCTCGAAGGGGACGTGTGGGTGAAGGAGTACGTGGAGTATGACGCCAGAGAGACGTTCCTGGCCGACCTGGACGACCGGAAACTCGTAGACTGGAAAGAGGAGAAGTCAACACAGAGCTTGTTCCACCAGACGGACACCGTCCCGGAGGGAGACGCCTACCACAAGAACTTCTTACTCTACCTGGAAAAGTGCTGGGCCGACCATCTCGGCGTGGTCGTTACGCCGGACTCCATCTGGTATATGCTGTTGTGCGAACTGGCGGCGCTTGTGAAAGGAAACCCGGAACGCTACCGGACGCTATTCACAGAATCGGATGGGAAACAAGACATCATAGTCTTGAGCGGTAGCCTCGTCGAGATGCCCTTGGACGTTCTGGTCGGGAGCCTGAAAGACTATGTGCCCACGGACACGGAACACTTCTTACCGGAGTTCTCGACCAGCACGGAGAGAAGCCAACACGCCTTCAATGCGGCCTTCTGTGACATTTGCAGCCCCTACTACAACTACATGATGTTGTTGTGCGGCTTCCCGTATATCGACGTGAGAGGAACGAAAGAGGACTACGCGACAATAGCAGCCCACTGGAAGGCGTTGTCGGGTCTGATCGGCACCAACGTCTGGACGGAGAAGGTACAACAGGTTCTGAACGAGATCGTAGCCCACCTCGATTCCCCTGAGTTCTGGAAGAAGATGTTCTATCTTGAACGCTGTGGGTCCGGGAGCGACGTTGAGGCGTACGGCTGGATCACGAACCTATACAGAGAGCAACCAAGAACGAGGTACCCCAGCAACTTTTCACCCCACGTTTCGATAGTGAAATACAAGCAACTCGACACCGGGAAAGACTACGAGATGCGAGTGGGCCTGTTTTGCAGCCGCATGGAAGGTGATTTCCTGGTACCGGATTACGGGTACGTCATACACGAAAAGACGGAACAGAAGACCGTCTTCGGCCCCAGAGAAAGAACTGAAACCAGGAGAGTAGAGAGAGTCCTAAGAACGTAAGAGGTCCGAGATGAAAGGCTTGATCAACGCATTCACCAAGGCAGGGCTTCACCTTGAGGTCCTGGACTCCCCGATTCGTAACGGCGTCGGGATGGAGAATATCGTTCAGATCGATATCCAGCGGGGAGTGAAGCGGTCCAAACAGCTTCGAGGGGAGTGGTTTCGGATCTATCCCGGCAAGAACACCACGGTCCAGGTACGGGGTACCGACCGTAAGCTCAAGCAGTTGGTTCTCCTGGTGAAAGAGGATGAGCAAGAGTTCCACGAGAGAGTCCCCACCTCCAAGCGTGTGAGGGCACAGAAGGGCTGGCTGGAAAGGATCTTGAGAGAGAACAACCTCAAGAAGAAGGATGTAGTCGAGAAGAGGCAGGACGCAATCATCGTACGAAGGTTCACCCCGGCAGATACCCGTTACTTCTTGATGGGAGTGGATGAGAGGCAGCTATTTGTCGCCCAGTTGACGAGTGCCGCCACCTCAGTTCAGGGCGCTCGGAAGCTCCTGGGAAGGACGGTCCAGTTCGCGGAAGGCAAGCGACGGGGAAGCTCGATCGACCGGCAAGGTGAGTGGTTCTTCTTGGAGACCAATCAGAAACAAAGGGACACGTTGGACAAGATGCTCAAGAGGAACGAGATCGTTGTCCAGAAGAAACAACCCATCGGGAACCACATGAATCGTGGCGGCAACCCCCACACAGCCGACGAGCTACTCGTCGTGAACGATATCGACGACAAACTGGCCCACAAACGAGAGTCCGAATCCCGTTTCCCCGTACGAGGAAAGAAGGTGTTCATCAGAGGCCGCGTTCGCCACCAGGATCATAAGACAGTGGTCTTTCACAATTGGAGAGAGGTTGTCGCCAACAACGAAGGGGCGACCGCGCAACGTGGCACGACGAGGGCGACCGGCGTCTTTTGGATTGACTGATGGAGGTTCAACAGGAGTTACCCTTTCAGAAGAAATGCCTATTCTGCGAGGGCGGGACCCGGCACGAAGAATCTTACCCCTACGAACGATGGTGTGCCGAGTGTTCAGGAACAGGGACCATCGACCCAGACAAATATGAGGAGCACCGGCTCAAACGGAAGTTCGGCCATTTCTGGGCCGCCTATTTTCTAACAAACCCCTTTGACCCAAACAGCCTGTGTTACTGTTGTGACAACAAAGCCACTACACGGATAGAAGCGAACATCTGGGGTACAATACACCAATATGACACGTGCGACGCTTGCGCCGAAAAGTGGGACGGTGTTAGAACGGACGGTCTACCTGAGAGGGAACGACGTGAAAATCAAAGAGGTGCTGGCTGAGAACAACCCCGACGCTCTGTTTGCCGATGGATATGATGACGCCCTGGTCGGAATCGCCCGACGTTGCGGACAACCTGATTTGGCGGTTTATGACTACAACCTGGGTGTTAAGGTTCTGATGGAGCGCGACGGGATGACCTGGGAAGAGGCGGTTGAGTTCATAGAGTACAATACTGTTGGAGCATGGTTCGGACCCAACACCCCTATATGGCTGGTAAGACCCGATGGCTAAAGAAGCACAAATGACCGAAGAAGAGGCACGGCAACTTCATAAGATCACGACGACCCTAGCCATCATGAAAGAATACGTGGAGGCGGGAGCCACGAACGAGCAGATTGCCCAGCTACAGAGAAGCTTCTACGCCTCAGAGAACAGTCCGTGGTTGTACGAAGAAGCTCCGAAGCCGAAGAGAAAACCAAAGAGAAAGCCGAAGAAGAGAGAGAAGCCGCTACCGTTGTTCTACCGTTGTCTCAAGAAGGAGATGTTCTAGGGAGTGTCGCCAAGAGGATTGGCCCCGGTTTCCTAAACCGGTCAACGCAGGTTCGAATCCTGTCACTCCCGCCAAAGGAGGGTCGGATAGATGCCGTAACACCAAACAGGAGGAAAGAGCGTGTATCCGATTCAGATCCACTTAATCGAAGAAGAGGACCAGAGCTATTACTTCGCCTACCACCCTGACTTCGGGTCTTCGGCTTGCAGCGCTACCGGCGACACGATCATGGAAGCCATCGAATCTCTGGACAATGTGAGAGAAGACCTCGTCGCATATCTGAAAGAAGCCGGTAAACCAATCCCTGCGCCCTCCAAGCTCCCGGAGTAAAACATGGTCGGCATAATAATATTCGTCGTAGCCGCAGTTCTGCTAACGGTTTGGACTTCGCCGTGGCACCCTAAAGAATCGCCTATCAGAAAACTCACGCATAATTATCTCGGATGGCATACCGTGAGCAAAGATCAAACCCAATGGCACGACGGCGCTTCGTTCCACTGTGTTTGTGATCAATGCGGCAAAGAGGTAATGCAGGACAGCCAGGGAAACTGGTTCTAACACGGGCCGAGAGCGGTGTAATATATGTAGCCATGCACACCGCTTTCACAAGGCTACTCTGTCTCGTCTTTGGCCATAAGTGGTATTGGTTTTTGGCCAAAGGCGATGACGGAGAACCCGGCGAGGACAAGTGCTTTCGCTGCGGACTCAGAAGAGACAACCATGACCTGCCATGCCGGTGTGTCACAAGAGGGTGCCGGTGTACGCCCGGTGGTGTAATTAAATACTACCACCCCGACGAACGGAGCCTTTACTGATGGATAGATTCTGTCAATCTTGTGGGTTGGACCCGGTTAAAAACCCGAATCTACCGGCCAGCGCCCCAACCGAGATGCGAGAACTACATGAGATCCCTATCTTGTTGGGAATCCCCGGAGAGAAAAAGAATCAAATCGGGAGGCTGAAACTGTGTAGCTGGTGTTGTTCCGGCCTCCGGGAGCATTTCTTGGACCCTTACAAAGAGGAGCACGGCACACGGCTGGGGGTGTTAGAGGGTAAACTCGCAGAGATCAAAGCGGTAATTGAGAGGCAAGATGGGTAGGAAACGTAAGCTCAAGTGGACCGAGTACAGAAAACGTCGGTGCTATTCGATGCACCATTGCGATATCTGCGGGAAGACTATCTACAGCGGTGAAGAATATTACGATGGAGGGTACGGGAAGCGTGCCCACATCTCATGTGCAGAGAAGGCCGAGAAGTGATCTGGTACGAACCGATGCGACTCGTTGCTATAGTTTGGCACGGAGGCGTCCCCACGACGACCACGTACGAGACAACCTATCCTGTTTGGTGTTCAGATGACATGCGCCATATGCGAGAGAGACCCAGAGAGCCTAGAGAAGCACCACTTCGAGGCGGGTCGGAAGAAAAAAAGCAATGATGGTGTTATGGTTTGCCACCAATGCGGCGACCAACTTCACCTGATGTTCTCCAACCGGGAGTTGAGAACCAAATACAACACCTTGGAAAGGATACTAGCCAGCCCCAAGATCCAGGGTTACGTTGCGTGGGTGAAGAATCGACCGGCCGGGGCGCACTACACTACGAAACGCAAGAAGAAAAGAGGGTGATGTGGCAGAAAGAAGGGTCTCGGTATCCAACAGCTTCACAGAAGCAGAAGTCAAAATCCTAACTTTCATCTTCAAGGCTTTGCAGAGAGGCGGCGACCCAAAGATGGCCGTACGCAATCCGGCCTTTGCCAATCTCAGCGCCAAAGTCATCCGAATGGATCACAAGTTGGAAGAGGCCAAGAAGAAACGGGAAGCCGCTGAGTTGAAACCCGACGAGATACCCAAAGAAGAGTAACGATGCGTATGAGGGAAAGCAAAGAGTACAAGGAGTTGATGGCCGCCTTTCACCATCTCTGGACCAAATATACCCACGAAGCCGGATACGATAAACAGGAATGGAAGAGGCTCGGCATCGCCGTAGAACGAATGGTCGATAAAGCCAGGGAGAGGGTCTTCGACGAGGCAGACGAGTTCGGCATCACCGAAGAAGACGAAAGACGAGTGCTCCAACTCCTCAGGCAAGGCCGGGAGTTACGTGAGTCCATGCGTGATGTCACGAGCAAGCTCAGGGGTTCGAGAAAAGGAGAGTCCCTGTGGGACCACCTGAGAGGTGACTAGATAGATGATATTAGACAAGCCGGTAAAAGCTCAGTGTACGGTATGCGGGTATTGGGGTCGCTCGAAGAACCCGGAGCGTTACAGGTGTGGGGCCTGTTATTACTCAGCCTGGGCGGCTGGGGAAAGAAGGAACGCTGCCAGATATAAAAAGCTCGCAGCCAAAGCTCTTGCCAAGGCCAAGGATTGTGAGCAGAAGGCCAAGGCTTTTATGGACAATCACCCCGACGCCGGGGTACGAGAACCGACTTCAATCTCCGTAGAGCCAGCGCTGGGCGTCGCATCGACGACTACCGAAGAAGAGGCCGCGAACCCACCACAGGGCGTCGATAACGGCGCATAACGCAAACGGCAGAATCCATAGCCAATACTCGTACGGGACAACTATGAGCGCTATTCCCACCAGGATCTCGACAACCATGACCCCGTAGATCGGCGCGGCCATGATATCGCTTTTGGGGCTGAGCGGCGGCCCGGATGACCAAGCGCAACGAGCAAAGTAGAATCTCTTCTCGTGGACGTGTGGGTAAGGCCATAAGCCCAGAGGCTTTCGACCAGCCCGCCACGCAAAGAAAAGATGCCCGGCCTCATGGACCGTGTTCTGGAAGAGCCAAGCGGGGAGGAACATAAGAAGCCACCACATGATAACACCTCGAACATGTGGTTTTACCAGTGGCTTATTACTCTTCGTCTTCCGCTATAACCTTGGTAATGTAATAATCCGCTATCTTGTTAGCCACGCTCCACAGGGAACCCATATCCACGTGATCGGGAACAAATCCCTCTGGCCATCTTCCAGTCGTCTGAGCAACACGAAAAGCCTTTATATGTTCCTTGTCGGAGGGGTCAAACCATTGATAAAGAGTCGTCATCTGTTCATGAGTGCGGTCGGTCCGTTACCCACCTTTCGTCCTTCTTTGCTTCAACTTTATACCCCTTGCGCCTCATATAGATTAACACCTCTCTGAACGGCTTCCCCATCGTCCAGTTCAAAATCGGGGCCGACTCAACGACAACGCCGTCCTGAACCACGAGTCCTGCGCAATAGTGGGGCGCTGTGATTCTGACCAACACTCAAAGAAACTCCACATGGACCATTATCTGACTGTCGTTCATGTGGTCGATGTGCCACTCAGTGTACTGTTTGTCTAACTCTATTATTTCCTCAACACCAAGTTCCGTCTGAACGTAGACCCACAACTTTTGATGCTCGATGGCCCGATGGAATTTACAGTCAGGGCACCTGGATATATCAATGAAGTCCTTGCTCACATCAAGCCTGAGACTCGCGGCCCCGTCCCCAAAGACCTCCGTGATCTTCTCGAATACTTTCCCGACGAGATGAAGGTGTGAAGGGAAACACCCGAAAAACGCACGCACGTCTTTATCGTCTTTCCCATTGACCACGAGCTTACGTGCGGGACACGGCAACATCGTATAGTCGCTGCCACAAAGACAACACTCATCCCCGTGGGCCGTACACGGGCAATGGCCCCTGAGATTTGAATAGAAGGTGTCACTCATAATCGAAACGTCGTGGTTTTATCTCGGCCAAAGGGTCGCCTCCGTGTACCCCAAGTCTTTCCAGAGCGTTGACAGCGCAACGGAAGTCACCCGCGAGGTCTTTTTGGCCCAGCACGTTCTGTATGCTTGAAAGCGCCCGAGACATCTCCAGGAGAACACGCTTACGTCTCCTGGTCGGAAGGTAGGCCCAACGTGAGCACGGGTCGTTCGAGTTGTATCGTTGTGGCATGTTAAATTGGAAAGAGCCAACTGGTGTCGGTGTCTAACCCGCACATCTCCACGCCTTGCGGCACGATTACCAGTCAGCCCTTCTTATCCTTTCTATCAAAAGGTTCTGGGACTTTCCACCCATGTTTATCCTTCATGTGTTTTAGGTGACTCGTCAGGTCGCTGTGCCTGACGCTTGCTCTCCTACAGTTGTCTCTTTCGCACGGGACCTGAACCACCTGCCCTCGCCACACCGCGAGATGGTGGCAGTCCAATGGCTTCTTGAGCGGTTTGCATATAGGGCAAATCCATACATCAACACCCCAAGGCGTGTCGGTACAAGTCGGCATTCATCAGGCACCATCTCTCACGTAATCGAAATACGACCGCATGGGAGCCGCACACTTCGAGCATCGTATTTGGGAACCGGAAGACGACTCCACGGTCATTGTGGACAGATGGTCACACCCGTCTCTGAAAGCGGATGTGTGGAAACGTATATCCTTTTCTGTCGCAACGGCGACAAACCCGTTCGGATGCAAGACCTTGAACTTATTGTCGGCCGCGTCCACGAACAGCATGGCTCTCTCCGTCGCGGGAGGTCTAACGGTTTTGGTTTCGAGCTTCACAATCTCTTCTAGTTCCGCCGCGAGATCACACGCAGACACCGTGAGACCGAAGCCGTTAACACTTCGAACTTGCAGAGAAAGGACGGCTCCATAGCTCACCCAAGGAGTAATATGAATCGTGCGACGAACAACGTTGGTTCCCAAGTCTTCGTGAACCCTGTTGGTGCAATCTAACACCTGACCGTTGAGCGACACGCGATCCTCTACTACAGCGGCATTGGTGGGAAAAGTCGCGTTTGAGTGAACGGTGTACCGCCCTGGCTGTGGAACGGTGAGGTCGATCACGTCGATCCACACACTCGACGATGTCGAAAACGGCACCGCTCCGATCACTTGCCACTGCATCCTTTACAATTACACCGCTTTTCGGTGTAATTCTAGCTATGATTATCAACCTCCTAGGCCCACACGCGATCTTACACCCGTACGCGGACCGGGAAAGGGACACGTTCAGCGTCTTGACCTACGACACGCGGAAAGACGGGCTAACTTCACTCTTTAACGGTCTGGTGTACGAAGAGGTCGGAGGCTCCCACAAACACATCCTCCAAGACGATCTCTGTATGGTTTGTGACGGCGTCTTGAGAACAGTGGTGCCCGTCCAGACGAGCAAGGTGTTCAAATGCGGGCACGTCTGGATAGACCCGGCTCTCAAAGGCGAGCCAGAGAAAGAACGCCAACGCATTTCAACCATCAAATTGCAGGATGGGATGCTGGTCGTTCAGGACGACAAGAACATCGTACTGGCCGACTTGTCTCTCGATATCGAGCTACATAACCCCGAACTCCAAACTCTGTGGGACCACCTGAAACTCTAGGGATTACCGCGAGTTAGAAATTTCTAACACCCGGTTCTTACGTAGAGTGGGGGTCCGGTGTAATACTAGGGTACCGGAGATCCTTATGCCTCGAAAACGCAAGACTGTACACATACTTGCCCGTCTGGAACAGGTTGGAGATCCCGACGATGGGATGCGGTCGGTCAAAACCGGCTGTACAGACGGCCACGGCAATACCAAAATCGCGGTGCTTAGCGACGAAAACGTCCTGGGTGTCGATGAGGAGTGGACCGAAGAGTGGCCCACGAAGCCGGGCGACTATCTGTTCTACGGCGACTACGTCTCTCTTAAGGAGAGGTCGTTCTGGCCTCGCTTTCACATCTGCCACGTCGGTAAAAGCGGCGACGGTAAAGTGATGCGGGACGCGGGAGGCCAATTCTTATACAAGAGCGAGGCTTACGGCGTCTTCAAACCCCTCGTCACACAACCTGTGCCCGATCTTCCAAACCTAAGAAAGAAAAAGGAGGCCAAAGATGGCCAGTAACGACACTTCTGTGGGCCAAGCCCTTTTCACTCTCGCTTTCGCCCTGTTTCTCATTTTCTTCGTCCCATGTCGCGGATGTATGGTTGACGATGAAGCGCCAGTAAAGGCGGTGTTGAAGACACACGGTTTCTCGAACTACCAGATCCACGACAAGGACTGGTTCGTTGTCGGCTTCCGTGGTTGTCAGGCCGACGAAGCCGCCAAGTTCGAGGTCACGGCCACCAACCCAAGCGGCAAAAAAGTCGATTTCCTGGTGTGTACCGGCTGGCCTTTCAAGGGCGGCACCATCCGTTCGGACTGGTGATCCATGATCTTTCTAACCCTACTGATCTTCCCGGTCCTGGTGGCCCTCGTGCTTTTCTTTGTCGGGAAGCACACCATCACGCTGAAAGAGTTTTTGATCCACATAGCCGCGCAGGTTCTCGTGGCCGGGGCGTCCGTCGGCATCATTTATTGGATGGACACCTCTGACACAGAAATCTGGAACGGCCGGATCACCAACAAGAGAAAGGTCCAGGTCCCCTGTTCGCACAGTTACCAGTGCAACTGTCGCCCCTCGTGCTCCGGGAGCGGTAAGAACCGCACCTGTACAACCGTGTGTGACACCTGTTACCGGCATCTTTTCGACTTCGACTGGCGGCTTTACCTGAGCACCAACGAGACTATCAACATCCGTCGGGTGAATGAACAGGGCACCCGCGAACCACCACGATTCACGAGAGCCAAGATCGGAGAGCCGACCTCAACTGCCCACAGTTACACGAACTATATCAAGGGTTCGTCGGACTCCCTCTTCAAGAAACACGGGCTTGTCGAGCAATTCAAAGGCGCGTTTCCTCCCTACCCTGGCAGCATTTACGACTACCACCGGTTGGACCGCGCCATAGGCGTACCCAAGGATTGGAGTCTGGCCCTGTCGGAACTCAACGCGGATCTTGGGGCCATCAAACAGGTCAACATCATATTCATCGCCACGACCCAGAAAGACTCCATGTTCGGGGAGGCCCTGGAACAGAAGTGGCTCGGAGGTAAGAAGAACGACGTGGTAGCTATCGTCGGCACCTCTGGGAAGACGATCAAGTGGGCATATGTTATCGCATGGACCGACAAGGAACTCTTCAAGGTCTCGCTGCGAGATGCTCTCATGGAAGTGGGGGAACTGGACAAAGATAAAGTGATGAAGGCTATTCGGACCAACGTATCCAAACACTATGTCCGAAAGCCCATGGCAGATTTCGAATACTTGAGGGCATCAATCACCCCGTCGGTGTTGCAATGGGTGATCGCCATGCTGATAGGACTCGTCATCTCAGGGATACTAGGCTTCGTGTTCTGGAAACACGACATTTAACGGAGGTTACACAATGAGCCGTGGAGCAATCATAGGCATAGGCGTTTTGTCCGTCATCGTTCTGTTTATCGTCATCGTCATCGCGTCGGTCATCGGAACGAACAACAGTTGCGTCGCTCAGGAAAAGGCCCTGGTCGCGCAATACGAGCAGAACAAGAACAACTACGACAACATGTGGAAGAAGTTCAGGGAGGCGGCTGGCGTCACGAAGATGTACGCCGATGATTTGAAAAAGATCTACGACTCCGCCATTACCAAACGGTACGGGGACGAAGGTTCCAAAGCCATGTTCCAATGGCTCAAGGAGCACAACCCCAACTTCGACTCCAAGTTGTATACTCAACTCCAACGGCTCATCGAGTCGGGCCGCAACTCCTTCGAGGCAAACCAGAAGATGCTCCTGGACAAGAAGCGGGTATACGAGACAGACCTGGATATCTTTCCCAACGGTGCCATCGCAAGAGCGTTAGGTTTCCCGAAGATCGACCTGGACAAGTACGGGATTGTTACATCCGACGAGACCGAATCGGCCTTCGAGACAAAGAAGAGCGGCCCAATCGAGTTACGATAGATTCTCTTTTCACGGTGTAGTATAAGAGGCCGGTCCCGCTGCCAGGGGCCGGTCTTTGTGTATGCATTGATGGTGAAAGAATTCAATGCTTTCCGTACCTTCTGATTATAACAGTTGCAGGGGTACTTATCGGATTACACTAGGAGAGGTACCTGTAAGATCGAGGAATTATATGACTCCAGAGGAACTAGCGACTAACGCGGAGACACAAAGGCATATTGATGTCGTCCGAAAATTCTTACGAGTCGTGGCCGTCATGCTTCTGGAACGTGGCGAAAAACACGATAGGTCCAAACTCGAACCGCCTGAGTTAGAAGGGTTCACGGAGTTTACACCCAAGCTCGCGGAATCGACGTACGGCAGTGACGAGTACAAAGGCTTCTTAGAGTCCATGAAACCGACTCTCGACCATCATTACGGCCACAACCGCCACCACCCGGAGCACTTCCCCGATGGGATAGAGGGTATGAATCTGGTAGACATAGTCGAGATGTTCTGCGACTGGAAGGCCGCCACGCTTCGTCACAATGACGGCAACATACTCCACAGCATCGGGGAGAACACCAAGAGGTTCCACATCAGCCCGCAACTGGCTGAAATCTTCAAGAACACCGCAGAGCTATTTGAAGAGTAGTGCCCGACTTCGAGTTCACACCTGACCAACTCAAGGCCCTGGAAGCCCTGGACTGGCTCTACAGCGAAGACCACCGCCGGACCGGTCGGACCACGGTGCTGGCCTTCAACTTTCTTCGCCGTATCGTTTTAGAAAGTAGATTCGAAAGACACCGCCCCGGCGATGGTTGGATCACTGTCCACGACCACTACCCAAGCTGGGAGTCGGTAGAACACATGGCGAGTGTTATTATGCATATGGCCGCACGCGCCGGAATAGACTCGGGGGCGATTGAGGTAAAACGACTGGGGCTGAGTGTGCAAATGAGGATGCGAGGCGATTATGTTCCAACGATCGAAGAGTTATGCAGCCTTGCCGAGTTAGGCGAGGTCACTTCTATACCAACGGAGCACGAGCTAGAGCCAGACCCGGAAGATACGGCTAATCTCTGGGATCACCTCACAGACCCTCAGTAGGGTCCCGGCGATCGTAAGACTCTGACGCGAGCTTGTGCTTCTCCAAGGCTTTTCTCAGCACGTCTTTCTGTCTCGCGCTCAGAGGTTGGCCCTTCTTGATCTGCTTTCCTATACTCTTCAAGAAGTTACGCATCCAGCCGTCATCTTTCGCAGCGTTGTAAAGCTTACGGAGGCGTTCCAGGAATTCCTCCCGTTTCTCGACGAGCTTACGCCGCTTCGAGTCGTCGAAAAGAACATCCCCGTGTCTACGTTTGATGTCTTCCAGGACGGCGCTTTGCTTCGGGCTGGGACCCCAGGAATCCACGTCCTGGTGGTCAACCTGACGCCGAACGCTCTCCACGAACTTGGCACCTCTTTCGTCACCAAGCTCCCGGAGAGCTTCGACCATGTCTCCTAACTGAGTTAGGTACAGCTTGTATTCGCGGATGTATTCGTCTCTGCTCACGCAAGAAGCTTTCTAACACCCAGCTTGATCAGAGCGTCCGCGTCCGCCGCGTTGAATCCAGAGTCGATCAGGTGTTTACGAACACCGTTGCGCCGGGCGACTAACATGGCCGCCACAGCGTTCTGAACACGAACCGTGACTTTCCCACCGGCTCTCTGAACGATTACGGCCGGTGCTGGTGCCTTTGGTTTAGCTGTTGCCATTTGGAGTCCTCCTATACCCTTGACGGTTTGTTTAGGAGAATCTCAATGCCGCGTCCACTTCCCATCCTCATACAAATACACCACATTTCTTTCCCGGAGATGGACGTGGTCCCAGAAGCCCTCAGGAGCCTCAATTGCCATTTCCCGGAGTTGCTTCTGTAGATGCTGGGTGTGTAGGCTGTCCTGTTCACTGGGGTGGAATAGGGTGGTCCACACGACATCGCTCTCGTCTTCCGGAGCGTCCAGGTCGAGCACGGTCAAAAAATAATGCTTCAACGGATGGTCCCACCCGGCCATAACGGAGGCCCGCTTCCCGTTGTGCTTACAATCGAATACGACCTGACTCATTTCTTTTTCTTGCCCTTGAGAAGGTAGCCGTAACAGTGCCAGGGGTAGCCCGTCGCAACATTGACCCCGACGATGATATGTCTGAGTTCGACGACCTCCCCATGGAACGCCGCCAGATATTCCTGGAACCAGCGGCCGGTGCCCTTCTCGGCTTTTTCGTCCGCCGTCTTGCGGGCAGCTTTGGCCTTTTCGTAGTCCCACTGCTCGATACGATCGGAGTAGTTGTAATGAAGTCCGGCTTGCTTCGCGCCGAAAATCGTTACGTCTTTCCCGCTTGAGAACCGTGAGTCGGTGTAGTGTGGGTACAAGTCCGGGAGTTGAGTGTCGAGGTTCGTTGTCGCGAATCGTGGCATTCTGTGACCATCCATTCTGACATACGGGTTGTCCCAGAATACTTCGTCGTCGTAGTAACCATCATACTTTGGCATCACTCACTCCGATCTTTCGGGTCCACATATTTCACCTTGAGGATATCGTATAGCTCGACCTCGAACTCTCCGCCGATACGCTCCTCTTCGACCATGTCGCCTTTGCTGGCGTTCGGTCCCTTGAAGAAGCCATACTCGTTGACCAGGATTCCCCGACTCTTGGCGATTCCTCGAAGCCGTATATTATGGGCCTTGCTGCCGGTGAAGTAGCAGAGTGCCGCGCCCCAACACAGCGGGTCCACAATCAACAGATCGACGTTGACAATGAAGTTGCCTTGGTAACGCAAAGTGATCTTCTTGTCCCCGGCCGACTGGATTTCACCGAAGCGAGCGGCCACCGACCTGACCTGAGCCATGGCCTTGGGGTTGTCGAGCGACAGGAGGATGTCAACGTCCTTCACCGTCTCCGACTCCCGACGGAAGGAACCGGCCGGGCTGCACCGATACACACCGTCGATGGCTTTCAATTGCTTTACCATCTTCTCGACGAATGGTTTCACCACCTCACGCGGTAGGCGGCCCTGTTTCATCTGTTCGAGGCCGATCTTGGCTCGCTCCAGGAGGTCCGGATCGTCGCCGGTTGCCTCCAAGAGAACGATGAGTTCTTCCACACTCTCCACACCATGGAGACGGGCAATATTGAAGGCCGACACCGGGCCGACTCCGGGAATAGCTTGTAGAGCAAACGCCCCCGGAGGAAACTGCTTTTCCAGTTCCTCGATCCGCTTGCACGTGCCGGTTTCCAGGATCTGGTGGATGGTTTCGGCCGTGCTCTTGCCGATTCCCTCGACTTCCAGGAGGTTGATAGACCCGGCGTGCTCAGGCATATCGCGGACCACACCAGCGACTTTTTCGTACGTCCTGGCCCGCCACTGGTCCTTTGCGACGCGATAAAGCTTCCCGATATAGGCGAGCTTCTCGGCCAGTTCCTGGTTCGTGGTGGGCACGTACATACCTACACTACGAATCAGCGGGGCTGACCCTAAAGATTAAAAATACGGTATCAACCTAGATACTACTCCAACTGGTCGTGAGCGTCGGAGAAGCCAAGGTCGATCAAAGCCGCGTTCTTTCGCGGAGAGAAGTCCAGGCTGCTACCTATATCGCTCTGGGCCTCTACGAGCTTAACCGTGACCTCCTTCTTCCCTTCTGGAGCCTTCCCGGCCCTGACCAACTCGTTGATCAACTCCGTCTTCCGGATATCGTCCCGGTGGATCTCGTTCATTATGATGTCGAGCACACGCGGGATTTGATCGAGCACCTTGAGACCCGGCTTGGGTTCGAACGTGACCTTGGGCGGCTGGCAGGTGACGACGTACACCTCCGTCGCTCCCATCTCGATAGCTGTCCGAAGAGGGGTGATGTTACGAAGGCCGCCGTCGCTCCACGGGATGCCGTAAATCATGATCGGGTGGAAGAAGATCGGGAAACTGGAAGAAGCCAACACTCCTTCAACGATGTCGTCATCGCTCTCACCCCACGACCGGTTTTCGCCGGTACACAACGATGTCCCGATGACCTTGAGCTTCTTGCCGGACCCGGCAATCAGGTTGGCGTCCAGGTTATCCTGGAGAAACTTCCGGACAGGAGACGAGTCGTAGACGCTCTCTTTCCACAAGACAGGCAGGTACCACAACAGGCCGTGGTACCACTTCTTGTAGATATCAGGTGTGTCGATGCTCTTCCAAAGATCGATGAGCCGGTGGCTCGCGTCAATCTCCTCGCCCTTCTTGAATTGAGCAATGTACGAGGAGTTGATTGCGCCCACGGAAGTCCCGCAGAGAATGTCCGGTTGTAAACCGAGAACGGAGAACAGATACTTGATCGCCCCGGCTTCGTAAGCGCCGTTAGCGCCGCCTCCCGATAAAACCAATGCTTTCATGTTACACTCCAGGCCATGGCGCGAACGCCGTTTACCTGGGGTAACTATAAGAACATCACCTACGGCAGCACGAACTTGAGGATATCGCCGCGTTTGTTCACGGCGTAAACCCCTCTTTTCTTTAGCAGATCCCAGACAAGTTCCGCATGTTCGGTGTCTCTCGGACAGCCGTTGAGGCTCTTAACAATGGCTTTGTCGAATTCGTGAGCCTTGGCGGTGCTTTGAGTGTCCAGGAATGTGCCTCCCAAGGCTCTACGCCATTCGTTGCCGGATATGTTCAGATCACTGGCGTCGAGAACGCCCTTGCCATTGAAGTGCTCTCGCATCATGTCCACTTCGGGGGCAAACAACTCACCAAGACGTTGATGGACCCAGTAGTATTCTGGCTCCAAGAACTCGCCCTTTAACTCTCTGTGGTCGTCTATCCTTTTGCCCGCCATGAACTTGGTTCCCCCGTTGGGGGAGACGACCGCTTCTTCTCCAACCATGTCGTCCGTTGCCTTGATGGGTCTGCCCGTTCCTACGAACACGGCCCTCCTAACAACATACCGGCGAGCCATCTTGGGCGGCCAGAATTGCGTCCCGTCCACGACCGTGTCTGAGGTCGTGGTGGTGCGAACCAACGCCAGAACCCCCTCCCAATTAGAGAGCTTCACCCCTTCTGGGAAGATGATCGACTCGTGGGAAAGGTTCGGTAAGAAGGTTCCTTCTCTATTACTATTCTCCAAAGCCCTTTGGCTCATAACAGCGTACGTCCCGTCCCCTGACTACACCACTAGACGATTGGATCTTCCCCTGCCTTCGTAGTGTTTCCAGAGTACCCTTAATCAAAGAAAGTTGTTGCCGCGTAGAGAGTGCTTTGAATGCAGGGGCGTGCTCTCGCGGAAGTTCCCCGCCCTCCAAAAAGAAGCCCCGAATATACCCCGCCGTAATACAAGGCTCTTTCCTGAACACCCCTTTCTTGTATTTGCTGTAGATGTCTTCGATGAACGCCAGGATGCCTTCTTTCATCCAGCCGCGAAGAGCCTTATCGGTAAGTTTACGCTGCTCTTTCAGTCGTTCGCTGTGGACACGAGCGAGGCCCCTATCCAACTTGCCGCGATCCAGACTGAACTCGAAGCCGTTCCTCTCCTCTATAACACCATCAACATCGTCGCCCAGTTTGTCGATGTCGGAGCCAGACAGCCGTTCGACCTCTCTCTGGATCTCACTGAGGTTCTCGACCGGCATCTTTTTCTCGTAGAGGCTCAGTCGGTGTCCGATGAGGACAGAGATGTAGGCTTTGTCCCCTTCAACCGAAATAGCTGTTTCCGGTCGAAGGGACGCCGTCTTGTACCGTTGGACAACTCTCTCAGCTTCGATCATCGCCGCCTCTACGTTACAACTTCGATAGATAGTTATTCGGCGGCCGAGTTGGTGTCCATCTTAACGGTCCGTGCCAGGATCTTGGCCTCTTCCGGCCCTTTCCAGTAAGGCTCGATTTGAATAAGCTTTCGGAGCGAGCGGCCCGGACCGTAAGGTTGGAACTTCCAGTGGCCTCGTACCAGGAACCTAACAGTCGGGCTTTTCCGTGTACCGCGCCCCTCGACGTAGTCCACGAGTGCCTGACGGCAGTTGATCTTGGTCGGGCGTCCGATCACAAACGTCTGGATTTCCGGTAGCTCAGAGGTCTTAGTCTTAGGCTTGCCGTTGGTGCGCCGACCTTTCTTCTTACGGCCGGGCTTTTGCTTGCGGTAGTTGTCAGGATCGGACATGGCAACGCACATCGAGATAACAAGCCGTCCGACAAGATTGAGGACACGGTCGTCTCGTGAGTCGGTCTTGAATCCGAAGTCCCAGTTGCCCGCACCACAAACCTTCGCAGTTGTCAGTTCCTCAGGTTTCAGACCGTGCCGCCACAGTTGGAGACCGTGCTCCGTCATGGCTACGACGTTCAACGTGTCAAAATCATGACGCTCAGCCCGCATCACATGGACGTATACCTTACGTATGCCGTGGAGAACGTCTTCTGCGTCTGTGATGGAGAGCAAGCCTTCCGGCATCTCCAAAAGAAACGCCTTCCATGGGAACACAATCTTATCGACCATGTCCCGGCCAACGTCGGTGGCCATTAGAAGACTGGCGTACTTGCTGTCGAACACGACTCGCGGGCAGCCTTGATCAACCCAGCGGCCCGCCCAGAGCATCATGCACTGTTCGTTCGGAATCTGGAGTTGCACCTTGAGAATGTCCGAACCAACCAGGGTGTCGGAGGTAACAGCGCGAATCAGCCTTTCCAGAGCTTCGTCGTCCGTGGAGCCGCCGTCGTAGGTATACTCGTGCAGCTTCCGGCCATAAGCCATCATTTCTTCGTTCGAGAGATTGGGGTTGAAATTCGCGGCTTCTTGGATACGCCCCAGGAGATTGTAAGCCGCCTTGGCTCGCCTCCTATCGCCATCGGGGATGACCCGATGTTTAGTTGAGCGTTTTGGCATCTTCCCCGCCAAAGATCTGGTCGTAGTTATCGCGGTATTGCTTCGAGGCGACCTGAGGCGGCCCCTTTGCCTTGTAGAGGGACGTGATGCTCAAGACCGATGCGTCCCCTCCGGGTTCCAGACGGACCATTTCCATACCCGGAATCAACGCCTGTCCTTGGACCATCGGCGTGACGAGCGCCTCCTTCTCTCCCTCGTCATTCACACGTGTCCCGACGAGGCCGCCCTCTTCCGTCATGCCTTTGATATGGAATTCGTCTTTCATATTATTACCGACGCTCTCAGTCAGAGACTTCTGACAAGTGTTACACCGATTTGTCCGGTATCAGTTCGTAAGGTTTATACGGGAGGATCACGTTGCCGGGTATTATTCTGACCCCATAACTCTCGGCACGGGTCTTGGTTCGCATCTTCCTCGACACCACAATCCCTTCTCTCGACATGCCCGTCCCCCTCACACGGACCGGTGTCCCTTTCTTGATGAGGTCCGGGTCCGGGTTGAACTTGGGGCCGAAAACCTCGACGGCCCCGTTAATCCCACGTACCAAGTCGTGGTAGGTTCGCGAGGTGTCATACTCCCATACCAGTTTTCCCCGGCGCTCCACCTCGATTTTGAGGCCCTTGCGCCCACGACCCTCGATTCGGTAACGGCATCCACGTGGGTGTCTGTCTGTGCTGGATTTGCTTTTCCTGACGGACACCTGATAACCGGCGTCCATGGCTTCGATGGCTTTGCCCAGATCGTGGAGGGTGCGTATGTGCATACCCCTCCTACCGCTTGGGTTGCCGTAATCTAAGACTTATTTTGGGACCGCCAGTAGTCGGCATCTTTACGGACCGGTAACTCCCAGGCATCGACCCTGATATTGGCCAACTGGTCAGATGTCAGGGTCCGGAGAATTTCACGTTGTTCTTCTGGGAGACGCTCGATTAGCTGGCCCGGCTTGGGGAACCGACGGCGATCGAACAGACAACACCCGGCCACAACAGTGTCGAGTAATATGCTTTCCGGCGTCTTTTTCATTTAGGTTCCCTCTCGCTCGCGGGTAAGCCCAAGGTAATGCCGCAATTTCCGAAAGCAACTTTGGAATTTTGGAGGCTCGTGTGTAACCCTTGAACACAGGATAACATGAAGCTCAGCGAAATCGACGAACAAACCTTCACGGAGTTGGACGATGCTTGTGGCGCAGTCCTAAGCGAACTCCGTGCCTATTGCCTGATCAACGAATGCGAAGCGGTCCTCACCGTCCGAACGTGTTTGGAAGACTTGCCCAAAGGCGAGATGAAGCTGTACCTCCAAATCGTGAGTGATGGAGATACCGTGGACTACGCTGTCGCCAAAGTTCGCGGGTCCATCCAGAGAATCGGGTGGAACATCTATCTGGCCGACACGCTGGAAAGTGCCAGAAGCTATGTCGGCCGGGCAAACGAAAGAATGGCGATCGTCGAGAGGGCGAACTGATGAAAGCTCGCAAGTGGACGCTCTGCTTTCGCAAGTGCATCATGGGTTGGCTTCTCGTGTCTGCCCGCCCAGCCCATGGACGCACCCTCAAAGGCGTGGCTATCCCCAGGCACGTGCTCGATTTCGCGGAAGCCGACGAACGCGGTTTCGTGCGAGACAAAGAGACCGGTAAGATAATCAGCGGTTTGGTCAACGATGCCTACGAGGGCAAGACGGTCCAGGAGATCGACGACCCCGCCAAGCCGCAAGAAGAGCCGCCCCGTCTCGACTGGGACGCCAGCGAAACGAAGTACATCGGGTCCGAAGAGGACGGGGTTTACTACGGTGCTGTGGAGAAAAACGGCAAGTGGTGGGCCATGGCGACCGTGGACAGCGACTCCGGAGGCTTCACCGACTCTCTCCTGGCTGAACTGGGAACGTCTCAGGAGACTGCTCTTCAAGCCGCCAGAGAAGTGGCAGAGGAGTGGTGTGCCTCAAACGAGGTGCTGGTCGAGTTCTCTTAGACCGACGCCAGAAGCTTCTTCAACTGCTTTGTGTCGGACATGAGATCCGAGGTCCAGTCCGCAACCGCCGAGAACGCCTTCTTCACAGCGCCCCAGAGCTTGTCCCAGGTGCGTACGAGCATGTTCCAGATGTCCACGCCTTGCTTGTCCGTGGCGATCTTGGGGTTGCTCATCTCCTCTTCGAAGCGGGCAAGCGCTCTCTTGGCCTGAGCCAGAACCTCTTTCTTGGCTAGGTCGTTGCTCGCCTGATGCAAAAGCATCTGGAACTGCTTCTCGAAGTCGATGACCGGGGCTTCGACCTCTTCGTGCTTCTCGATGGTGTTCGAAAGCTCTTCGACGGCCTTTCTGGCCTTGACGATTTCCTTGCCAGCCATGTTGAGGTCTTTACGAGCACTCTCCAGCCACTTCTCACGCCGCTTGTCCTTGGACCCGCGTGCTATGGCGTCCTCGTGCTTCTTGATCCTCTCTTCCGCGTCTTCGATGGTCCGCTCCAGATGCTCGATCTCAAGCTGCCACTCCGCCGCCGTCTTCTGCGTATCGTTGATCAGATTCTGACTTCGGAGATATTCCTTGATCCAGTCCTCGATCTCGTCGCCGGACTTGACCTGGAAAGCTCCATACTGTGCCCGAACGTCAGGCCCGGCCGGTAGCTCGTGACCCAGTTTCTTACACTTGTTCTGCCAGTATTTAACAGCCCCTCCGTAACTGAATTTGGGACCCATTTTCTCGACCACGTATTTCCAGGCCAGCAAGACCTTTGGGTCCAGTACCCCCTCGTCAACCATTTGGAGGATATGCTTGTACTGAGCCGGAATGCGGTAACGATCGTCGGCTTCCAGAAAACGGCGGGCGACACGGTAGATAAGAGTAGAGGTTTCCATACCCCGCTCGTTTTATGAAACGAAAACCGATTTTAGGTTTAACGGATTCCGTGTGTAGTGGAGGTATGGATAATAGTACCCCCAAACCGGGCGACGTTATCTACGTCCCCTCAAGCTGGTATGTGTATCGAGGCCGGGACGATTTCCATGGAGGTAAGGCCACCGTCTCCGAAGTCAAAAAGGAGAGCTACGGCACCTTCGTCTCCATCGAATCCCGGCCGGGCCACGGGTATAACTGGGACATCCTGAAAGACAAACAGGAGAAGCTCGCCACCGAATATGGCGATACGTGGGCGCACCCGGACCCGGACTACCACCCCGATGTAAACGACGACAACGCCGATTGGAGGCCGTGATGAAATTGAAGTACGTTGGCACGCGCACCAAAAAAGGGTGCGAAATAATTGTACGAGAAGAGGACAGCGGCCACGAGTGGCCGCTTCCACCCAGACTGGATCTTTACAACCACAGTCCGACAGGCTTCGAGTGGGGCTACCACGGCTCCGGACCGGCCCAGACGGCTCTGGCTATCCTGGCCTCGCACCTCAAGAAAGAGGAACACCGGCCAGCCGTAATGAGCGCCCTGGGGATGCTCAGCCCTCCCGACGCCGAGACCATGGGCATGGACACCCACGAGTATCTCGCCGTCTGTTACCACCAGCCGTTCAAGGCTCTCGCCATCGCGGGTCTGGATGAGGACCAATGGGAACTGACAGAGGACGAGATCGCCCGTCTCATCAAGCGTTAAATCGTCGGGTGTAATCTTTCGATGCTAAGTGGTTTACATGGCATCGGTGAGTCCGTGGACGGTCGTTCGACGAGCATCCTTACGCAAGGCCGACGGCTTCCAACTAGAAGCTAGGTCCAAGGCCCAAATCCTGCCCAAAAAGCGTTTCGACGCCTGGAAGGACCGGTTCGACGGCTTGTCGGAAACTGCCGTGAAAGCGGCCGAGACGGTCCCTGACGAGGTAAAGCATTTTCTGGCCGACGACGAATTCCGCGAGTACACCCTCAAAGAAGCCGCGAAAGCCCTGAGAAAGCTAACCACAGAGCGAGCCAAGGAGATTGCTGCCGCTGCCGAGAAGAAGACGGAAGACCTCAAGGAGGCCGCCGCTGCCCTGATGGACGGCGGCGAGATGTCGGACGAGCAAAAAGAAGCTCTCGAATCAGCGGCCACCCGCATTGGCGTCAAGGCCGGGTTCGATGCCCTGGAAGCGTCTGTGCTCTCTGGCGCGAAGTCGTTCAACAAGGGGTTGGCCAGTTATGTGGCTTCCAAAGCATTAGGGCGGGCGTTGAAAAACCCAAAGGGCGTCGAAGGTCCTCCGGAGGAGGCTATCGTTCATCTCGTCGTGGGAGCCATGGGTAAGGAGATCAACGGTCTTGACGACAAGGGTCTCACGGAGGTGTTAGAAAAGATGAAGCCGGAAAAGACAAAAACCAGTGCCGCTCGCGTTGCCAGCCGGTTCATAGAAGCCTCCGATATACGGGTCGTGAATGTGGATTTTGTCGGAGACAGACAACCTCGCTGGGACGGCGATCCTGACTTTACCGCCGACGTTACTGTCACCTTCGACGTATCCGGCATGGCTCTGGCTCGTTTGTTCGGCAAGCAACGAAGGGTGCTGGAAGGCTTCCTCGAAAAGCTGGACGAAAAAACAGCGATCAAACGGATCGAGGCTGGCGGCAGTCGCACCAGCCAAATCATGAGAGCCATCGAACCTGAGGTCAACGACCTCATCATTGACTACAACTTGAACGAGTTCGATTCTGACTCCAAGGTCAGAGACTTCACACCCTCTGAGGACACATCATTCTGGGAAGCCGACATCGATCCCAGAAAGCAGAGAATCCGGTACACCATCGAGGTGGACGCGCACGGACTCTGGCAGTAGCTCAGGGCTGGCGCTGGAAGAACCCGGACCAGCGATCCCCAGCGGTCTCGGATGTAAAGTCCAAGGTAGCGAGAGGGGTCGAGATCACCCCCGAAATATCGGGGGCACCGTAAACGGCTTTCCCGGTGAGGACTCTCAGGTTAGGGGCGGGTTGACACTCGCCATAACTATGAGTGTGCCCACAGAGCACCAGGATTCTATTCTCTGGGTGCTTAGCCGCCGCCGCAAGTAACATCTGACCCATGGCCTCACATGTGAACCAGGGGAGCCAACGGGAGTCAGAAATAGCTCCTTCGTGCCAACACGCCTCTTTGAAGGGCGGGAAATGCGTGGCGAATATAACAGTCTCACGGAGTTTGAGAGCTTCCAATAGTTTGGGTTTGGCCGACTCAGCCGCCTCAACCCCCAAGGCTCTTACCTTGTCCAGAAACGCCAGCCGCCCACGGCCGCCTCTCTCTTGCCATTCGAAGCGGTTATAGAACGCGGAAAGGTCGCTGATAAGCTCGAAGTCGTTAAGGACAACATGCGATTTTTTGGGCTTTCCGATACGAGCATCAAACCACCCCTCGTGTCCTGTCAGAGCGGTCTTGTCACCCAAGAGAAAAATACCCGACCGGTCGAGCCAGGAAAGACTACCCGCAGCGGTTTCGAGTATTTCTTCTCGAACCTCCTCGAAGCTACTCTTGTAGTAGTCGTGGTTCCCCAGCGTGAAATACACTTGGCACCCGACACCTTCGGCAAACTGTTTCAGGTGCCCGGCGACGTTGTCCCCCTCACCTATGTCCCCGGTGAGCACAACTGCGTCGAACTTTCTCTCAGACGTAAGGTATCGTCCGAAAGAACGGGCGGCTCCCTTGGCGGGGAGAAAGTTCAAGTGCGGATCTGTGATCCAGAGTAGATCCATAACGCGAGCCGTTTCGGTAGAGGTTAGGAGGGACGCCGGTATTCGCGGGGAGGGTCCCCACGATAGTCTCGGTCATCCCGACGGTGATTGTTCCGTCGATGGTTTCCGCCGCCATTCTTTTTACGGTAGGTATTCTCGCGTGGCTCCTGGCCGTCCAGGTGGATGATAACCTTCCGGCCGTCAAGATAGGCCGATTTGCCGAACAGATGAATTATGGCGTTCAAGGTCTGCCGGTTGCGGCCTATGACATGGCCACGGTCATCAGGATCAACAGTCAACGTCAAAAGCGTCACTGCCTTGCCACGAGCAACGTCAACTGACACCTTCTCTGGTTTGCGGACGATGGAACGTGCGAGTTCGAGCAGAAGTTCCTCTTCTGTTAGGACGAGGCTTTCTGAATCGGTGCTTATTGTTTCGGATTCGTTAGTCGGCATAGTCTTCCGGGTTGATTTCTTCGTCGTCGATATCTATATCGTCGTCGCTCATGTTGAGAAAAGGGTTAGAATCCGTGAGCCAACCTAACTCTTTGGCGTGTTCTCGACGGAAGCTTGGTCGGCGTGCGTATGCTAACCATTTACCGATTTCTAGGTTGATTGGTTTACGAGTCAGATAATGGATACGTCTCTTGATTGCCTTGATGTTTCGCCCTTCGGAGGCGAGGTAGGCGTACCATTCTCGGAGAGTAAGATCTTTTTTAACAGAATTGCAGGATCGGCAACAGGTGACTAGATTAGCAGGGTTGTGCCCTTTTGTCGAGTCAAGGTGGTCCAGGGACAACCCGTAACCTAAGGGGTCAACAGGAAACACTCCCTTACACCATACACAATCAAACGAATCTCTGTGGTAGACGGCCATACGTTTGGGTAAACGTATCCAGTCCATGCCCTTGTTGTGCGGCATTGAGCCTCTAAATCACCGACTCTTACGCCGCTTCTTGGATTTCTTCTTAGCCTTCTTAGCCTCTTCCCGGATATCTCTTTCTAACTCCCGGACGTGTGTGCGGCAATCGTCACACAGGGTACTAGGCTTCCCGTTTGGTAGGAGACGGGCCGGGTTCGGGCAGCGTGAACATAAGCCTTGTTTCTTACGTCCAGCCCGGTACTGAGCCATCTTCTTTCGTTGATGATCTAAGTGACGCTTGCAAAGGCGTTTGCCATCATGCACAACCTCACCGCAACCAAAAGCACAAAGTTTTTGAGTCATACTATATCATCGTCCAAATGGGCAAATAGGTCTTTTGTCTCCGACTTGCCTTCTTCCGGCTCCCTGTCAGTGTACAGAGGGCCTTCTATTGTGGTTTCGCCCGTCAGGGTTAACGTGAAAGTCCTCGCTTCATCGTACGAAGCGAATTCGGAAAAGAGGTAGGCACCTTCTTTATGATATCTTACAGTCCAAATCGAGGGTTCGGCTTTCAATTCTTGTTCTTCGTAGACAGCCGCGACAATCTCGTCCTCATGACTCACGAGATAAGTAGCCCCTAAGTGGTCCACAACAAGACCAGGGCAGTCCGACCGTCGTGCCTCTTGATGGACTTTGGCCGCAACGAAGGCACGTCCCTCCAACAACGAGGATGCAGTTCTCACTGTTTCGTTCTTCATAAAACGCATTGGTGACATCATATTCTACACCGGAATTATTGCGGAAGACATCGTTTTTTAGGGTCTTTCGCATGGACCTTTTATCCGTAAGCAGTAGAGAGGACGAATGACGAAAGCGACCGCACTGATGAAGTTTCTTTCCCAGGCCGCCAAACGGCTTGGGGTTGCCGACCACGTGTACATCGTTGGAGGGGCGGTCAGAAACTACCTCATGGGTATCGCCCCCAAAGACGTGGACATGGTCATCGACTCCCTGGCTCTGGGCCGGGGAAGGGACTCTGAGTGGTTCGCAAAGAAGCTCCAAAGGGTAATCCCAGCCAGGACGAGCCTCACGACCAACCAGTACGGGGTAGCCATCCTGACGGTTGCCGACTCCTGGGAACTGGGCGGCCACGACATGAAAGGGGAGGTGTTGGAAATCGCCAACGCCCGTAAGGAGTCGTATGGAGGCCCAGAGGGCAAAGGCTACAAACCCCACACAGTGGAACCGGCGACCATCGAAGAGGACCTCCTGAGGCGGGAGTTCACATTCAACACCCTGTTGTGGCGGCTTCTGGATCTCGAACACGGTGCCGAGAGAGCCGAAGTCATCGACCTCCTTGGCCGGGGACGCAAGGATCTGGAAGAACGACTGCTAACCACGCCTGTCGATCCGGACAAGACGTTCTCCGACGACCCTACCCGGATGCTCAGGGCCATCAAGTTCGTGGCCAAGTATGGGTTCAAGATCCCACCGGACGTGAAGGCAAGCATCCAGAGGAACGCCGGGAAGCTTTTGCGGATGCCATGGGACGCCGTTCGTAAGATTCTGATTGAGGATATCCTCGAAGGCCCGGCTCCCCGTAAAAGCGTGAAGCTGTTACACGACCTTGGGTTGGGAGAGGTTCTCAAGGACATGCTCCAAAAGGAATCCGGTTTCGCGGCGGCGTTAACCCGGAGCCTGAGCGAGAAGGAAATCCATCTGGTCCTGGATCTTCTCGACCTGGGTTGGACCATGAAGACGCCGGTATCCTTCTTGGACGCGAAAGGGTTGAGACGCCTCCGAGAAATCCTACTGTCGAATGCGAACGACCCGGCCTTCGAGAAACGGTTCCTGGCCTCCTTGAAGAAGCCTCCCATTGATCAGGTACGCCTCTTCGAGACCTATCAGTTGAAAGGCCAGGATCGAGGTGAGGTCGCACAGTTAGCCCGTGCCGCTCTCTTGGAAGAACCGGAGCTTGCTGAGAAGCCGTCAGAGTTGGAGCGGCATGTTGAAGAGGCGGTCGAGAAGAGATTCAAACGTACGGCACGGATCGTGAAGAGATACCTCAGGAGTCTGTAGCCTCAGGTAGACGCTTTCTGACAAGGCACAACATCCGCCCCAGTTTGTTCTGGCCCGAACCATCTTTCCCAGTACCCCAGTAATAGTCGTAAGGGGAAGCCTCCACGAGAAGTTGGTCGCCAGTAGAACGGAGAGCCGCAGTAAGGTCGTGACGTTGCGTGAATTTTGCCACGAGCGCTGCGAACATGTAGTGGTCCTTGACCAACTCCACAACGACGCCTTGATCGTCACGGAATATATCGTGGAGATGCTTTGTGCCCACAGAGGTTTCCCAGTCCTGTCTCATCTGACAAGCCCTTCCGAGTTTCTTTGCCAGTCCTGGTCCACCCGCGTCGGCAATACGTTGACGTTCTTCCGGCGTCGCAGCCTTACTGGCTTGGAAGAAGTGCTCGACAGTGATCCATTGCCGGTCTTCTATCTCGAACACAGCCTCGTAGAAGTTGGAAAGGAATCCGTGTGGACCCTTAGGGCTGAAAAATTCTATCGTCATGTCTTCCAATCCGAGACGAAGGGAGCCGGGTCGGCCGTAAGCTCTCGCAACGTCTCTAGGTATTTGGGTAGCACCTTATCGAACAGAGCCACAGCATATGGCCCTCTTCGTTTTTTAACAGGAACCCGGAGTGTTATGATGCCCTTCTCCGGATCGGCCGGGAAAGTGAAGGTCGCCCCCAGGTTCTCAGTCTTCAACAGCTTTATGATCTGGTCCTCGTCCGGCGTCCCGGCTGGCCAGCCCTCGTCCTTGTAGGGCCACACTCTGCCGTCCCAGCCGAAGTCCTGGAGCAGTGAGCAGACGTGACGCTCCGTCTTCGGGTTGAAGGGAAGGCTCATGAGCAAGCCGCCGACAGATTTGGCCATCGTCTTGCTGAGCAACGCCAAACGAAGTATGACGACCGGCCAATGTTTCTTCCGGCTCGCCGTCCATCCTAACACAACAAAAGCCGGGTAAATTCCAGGACGTACGGCACCTTCCACCACGACGGCGGTGGGCACGTCTTTCCGCCCCCAAGCTTTTATATAGTCCTGTGTTCGCTGGTCTTTCACGTTATTTCCGGTGTAGTATTAGGTATGCTTATAGATGTTTCGCGTAAGCCAATCAGGCTGATTCCAGAGGAGTGCGCGTCCGTTGTCGTCGTTCGCACGATGGCGATTCGTGGCGGTGCTTCTGGTATTATACACCAGCACATAAAGACCAAATACACGAGCAAGGACTCCTCGTTAGCCCCGACTGTTACAGTCCCCAACGGTGACGTGGAGCACATAGAGACACTTTTACCAGCCCCGAACATCCTGGTACCCAAGGTCAAAGCACAACACGGCCTACATTCCCGGCCGGAACACCACACCGTATCAGGCTACCAAGACCTCACAACCAAACGGACCGGGACGTGGCGCGTCAATTTCATTTTCGACGGCACACAGAAAGATGACTACTTGCTCACGTTGTTCGACGAGACCAACAGTGTAATGTTGTTCACGGTCCAGATACAACCGTCGGACAACCAACTGTGGCGTGTGACAACACCTCTACGGCGTTTTCTCAATCGCCAGATGAACGACGGACTCGAAGGAGCGGACGGTCTTTGGGGCGCGGTCCTGGACGACGACTTCTAGAACCACCGAACGGTCAAGGAGGAGAGCATGAAATTGAAACCCACCCACCGCGAGTTTTTCGAGGCGTTAGCGAAGCTCTGTGACCGGCACGCGGCCCAGATGGAGGGCGTCATCTGCATCGAGTTCCAGGACAACCTCCTCGCAGACGATGAGCCGGGGACCTTCGCAAAGAAGGGGACGGCAGAGGTCACGCAGGAATACTGTCTCACGCAGGTGAAGCAAGACAGCGGCGCTCACACCGTCCGGTTCCACGACCCGAACGACACGGGCACGCGGGAGTTGTACATCGATTGCCGATAATCAGAGCCTGGGTGTGAGCAGAGCCGTCACCCACACCAAAGCGGTCCCAATAGCCGCAGCCGCTTGCGACGGTTGTCCGTGTCGAGAGAGCGCCCAAACCAACACGGTTGTCCCCGCCATGAAGTGTATACCCAAGCCGCCCATTAGGATCATAACGAGTTCCTTCTTCGCAGCGGCTATCTTTGCCTTTGTTTCGCTCATTTCACATCCTTGACACAATCGAAGAAGTTGAGGGAGGGCTTCACGGGTTTGGTTGGTTTCCGTCCGCGTCGTAAAACCATACCGTCTTCGAACGGGACGGTTTCCTCTCTGTAGACCACGTACCAGTTCCGTTTTTTCTGGTAAACGTGAAAGCCGAGTCCGAACTGCTCGCTCGTTTCGTTCATACGCTTTTTCGTCGTGGTTGTCTTATGCCCACCGGAATCCAAGACTATACGCTTGTAGTTGAAACCAACGACTCTCGTTCCATGGTAAATGACGTTTGTTGAGTTCTCGTCCGTGTAAACCTGAGTCCCGGTTTTTCCTATGGTCATCACACCGCTCGCTCAGGCATCGGGAACGGTCGGTACTTGCGTTTGCCTATGGCTCGTTTGAGCACGCCATCGAACTCCTCGTGGGCGTCCCATGCGTCCTGTGGGCGTTTGGAGGGTACCGACCAGAGACAGGTCTTTAAGAAATCTCGAACGAGCTTGGGGACAGAGTCCGACATCTGGTTGGTCGAGACATTACCCCCAACCAGCGCAACGGCACATTTGGCAGCCATGTAGATGTCTGTAGCAGCGGTGGGGGTCTCCTTGGCCAGAATCTCCGGAGCGTAGAAATCCTTGTAAGGAGCGCTGATCGCTTTCACGTGCGGGTTCGAGAGAAAGGTGTCATCCGTCAGGTAGTCGTATAACGTCGGACCCTTCTTGGCTTTCGCCTTCTTGGGTGTGATGTCCACGGCATAGGACCAGTCGATGATCTTGGCCCCGTGGTCGGTTGGATGGATCAGCACGTGGGGCGGTATCAGAGCACCATGCACAATGCGATTCGTGTGAGCGAACCCTATGCCATGCAGGATACGGTTGAACATCCACACCATATCCCGGAAGTCGATCCCATCTGGAAAAGCCTCCAACACTTCCGCGAGCGAGCGGTGCTCATTGAACCAAGGCAGGATGTTGACTCGCCGTTGGGACGGGACCAGGAACGAATCTAACACCCGTGGGAGAAAACGGTAAAACTTCTCGTCCTTGGCCGTCGGCGGGTACAACCTTCCCAGGATCTTGGCTTCGTTCTCAACAAGATCATTGTCTGCGCTTTGTTTGACCACTTTGAAAACTACCGGGTACTCGTTGGTCCCGTTGAACACTACGCAGTTATAAACGTCGCAGATGTCTCCCGACGCGAGTTTGTCAGTGAGGACGTACTTCTTGTTCTTGTGTTCGATCGCTATCGGTTCCATGTCTTTCTTCTTCCCGAGGCCACGGGGTCTTGTCTTCGTATGTGGGTCCGGTTGAGCACAGTGTTACAGGTGTCTTGAGTTCTTGCGCTATATCGTCCAGGAAAGCGCTTCTGTCAAAAAGCTTCACGACCGGGATTGCGTTTTCGATCTTACGAGTTAACTCTTCTTGCTTGTCGAGATTGGGTTCTAGCCCTCGAAGGCAGCCGTAGAGATCCAGACGCTGTTGGACCGGCAGTTTGGTAATAGAGACGCCTTTTTCTAACACATAACCTACACACACTGACGGCCGGTCCGTTACTCTCAATTTATCGAGGTTGGTGATCACCAATTCATCTACACCACCGATAACTTCAAGGGCGTATCTGGCCAGGACCATGTCGAAGTGCCCCAGGCGGAAGCTCTGTTGCCACTCGCCGTATTTGTTGTGTGTATCCGTGGCGTACTCTGTACAATTTCCGGCCGCGTCCTTGTCATGGACCTCCGTTGGGAAGGGGCCAGCGCCGTGCCTTGTCATGTAGGCGCGTAGAATTCCCATCCTACGTACCGGCCCGTTGAAATCTCCGAGTAGTTCGTAGGCGTTGTTGAAGGTTATGTCGGAGCGCGTGACGTAAGGGAAGAAACCGTAATCCTGGTCCAACAAGACCCCCTGCGCTCCCTCGAAGATAACGGTCGAATCCCGCGACAACCGGAATTCTAACCAGTTGCGATCGACGATGTTAATCTTGCAGCCAAAGGCGTGATACCGCACCGCGTAGTAAGACAATGCCGCTTCATCCCGGAGCAAGAGCAGGTTGGGGTCCCCGGCATCAATGTCACACCCCTCGAACTCCTTCAGTTTCAGGTTTCGCGAGAAACGCAACTTCTCGTGAACCTTATCCCGATTCGGGAGATCCCCGATCCTCAGTGCCATGTCAGGATGCTCCAAGGCGTCCTTGGCTGTTTCTCCGATACCCATTCCGCAAGATCCGTGACGCTTGTTTCGAATGGTCTCTCGTAACCGGTTGGCGGCCACCTGATAGACGTTCGTTACCAGGGCTTCGCCTTCGACGAACAAGACGTTGTAGGGAGAGTGGCCAAGGGCCACAAGAGCTTGGACCTCCTCCTCCAAGGCGAGCGGGTTGACCATCATGTATCGGCTCAAGAGAGTGTCCGCCCCGGCCAGCGTCCCGCTACCAAACTGTGCAAACGTGTGGTGAGTTCCGTTGGGGAGAACGACGTTGTGAGCGGCTTGAGCACCTCCACAGTATCTGACTACCAGTTTGGAATGGTAGAGGCGGGTCAGGTAATCGACGATGGAGCCTTTGCCCTCATCCCCGAAACCCAACCCGGCTATGAGGATCACCTTTGCCACTACAACTCCGCCCGCTCCCTGATGTGGGCCAGCGACTGATCCCACAGAAGCTCACCGTCCCGGAAGACCTCTGTCAGTTGTGGGACGCCCGCTGTTATGAAATTCCCTCGTTCGGGTACCGTGTGCCATGCCCCGTCTTGCTCGCGGATGACCAGGAAACGGCCCCGCTTGCTCTTCTTGGCCGACGACGTGACAGGGTCTTTGTACACGTCCCGCTCGTAGTCCTTACCCTTGGCCCACGAGCATTTGAAGGCGAACTGTAGGGTATCCCTGTTGAACTTCTGTAACAGGCCGCCGCCGCTACCGAAAGCGATGTTGTCGATCGACCACCCCGAGTTGAGCAAGGCCCTGACTATCGTCCCCAACATCTCCCTGTCGATACCATCTCCCTGGATGACGCGGACTTGCGGGGGAAGGACCTTGTACCCTTTCTCGTTCTTCTCCACACCAAAAGCGTCTCCCAGACCCTTGAGGACCTGGAGCACGGTGATGGGAAGCTCTCCCGAGTCAGGACGGACTACGAGCGTACCGTCACGGCTCAGGATCTGGTCTTTCAGTTCCTGACCCCAGTACACTTCGACGGCCCTCATGATGTCGAAACTGTCGCTCACACAGGCCACCAGACCCGTGGGGTACTGGTTCAACATGTTCCTGAAAGCGTCGAGTTCGTGCTCTTTGCCCCATGCTGTGATGGTCGAGTGCTCCGAGGCCGGGATGCTAACACCCGGCATCTCACAGCCGTAGAAGTCCATCAACATGTTACAGGCGATGAACGTGTCGGTGCCCTGGAAGTTGACCAAGTGGGCCGCCCCTCCAAGGGCCGCTTGCTCTGGGCACGAGACCCCACGGAAGCCGAAATCGTGGAGCTTGAATGGCAGCCCAGCAAGGTCTCCGCTCTTCTCCAGAGCGTCGTGGAGGATTTCCTTACACCCTCTCGAATTGGTGGCGATCGTGCTGGCGTACCAGACCTCAACGAGTATGGTTTCCAGCCAGTTGGTCAGCCAGTAGCACTCCGGGTCGGTGTTCTCGATCGTCATCAACGGCGTGCTCGTAGGAACGACCGATCCTTCCGGCACTGCCTGTATGGAGACGGGCAGCTTGCCGCCGTGTTTGTCGATAATGTGCTGCCAACCGGCGACATTGAAGAGCTTGTCGTTGCCGAAGTGGGCCGCCCAACGCTTCGCAGACTTGTCAAGCCCCTCCTGCGTTACAACGACACCAGCGAGGTATTGTTTCAAGAAGTATTGCAGCCCGAAGAACACGACATAATCGCTCCACGACAGAGGTTTGCCGCGTGACTCGAAGTACGAGTAGACGTTCGTCGTGTCAGGTGGGTATTGAAGCCAGTGGGTTCCCTTGTAGCTGTCGGTTGCCCGTGTGATATCAAGTATTGGTTGCATGGCTTCTCCTTATTGCGCGGGTTGCGATATCCAACAGTTCGGAATGGCTGTCGGCGTAGTCGTATTGCTCTAACCGGTCGATATTGACCCAGAGACATTCGTCCAGATCGTCGTTGCCCTTGGCCGATCCGAAGACGTATTTGGCCAGATACAACGTGGTGAACATGGCGTAGCCAGGGGCGTCCCGCGCCACCACTCGAATCTGAGACAGGGGCGTGAAACCAGCGGCCTCGATACCGGTCTCTTCCAAAAGCTCACGTTTGGCGGCGGCTTCTCCCCCGGCGTCGTCGGCATTGATATGGCCGCCTGGGAGCCTCAAGATACCGCCCTCCCGTTCACGCCTACCGAGTAGGACCTCAATCCCGCCGTCTTCCGTCGGCCGCCACACACAGATATCCACGACCGGGTCACAGCGGGCAAACTGGTTTGTCGCGCCGTAGATGACACCTCTACGAAAAGCCTCCGACACCTCCTGGCTACGTCCCGCTTCTAACCGCAGTTCGGTTGCCGACACATGCGGGATCTCTTCGATCTCCCGAACCTGGAAAGGGCCATGATACCCGCTTTGAAGCGACTTCTTGGAGTTAGGACGGCCGCAGTAGATCACCACGTCATCCGTGGGGAACATGATGTTGATAAGTTGGTTGAGGTGTTTGGTCCAGCGCTCGTCTGTCGGTTGGTCGGGGAGCGGTACGACCACAGCACGCGGGTACTCCTCCTTGATCATCTGCTCACGCGCTTGGTAATCCAGGGGGTCTCGCGGCGTTCCGATAACCCGACTGACACCGACGCAGACCAGTAACTTGCTGTGGTTCCCGGCTGTGTTGAGCAACGCTCTGTGCCCCTCAGTCAACCTGTGGCACTGGAAACGTCCAATAACAACTCCGACGCTGGCTTTTCTCTTTTCGCTCATGTTTCCTGGAGAGATGGGGAGGGGGCCGGAACCCCCTCCCCTATGGGTTAGGGTTTACAGTCGTACGTTTGTGCTCGCCTTATCTCCGTCCGGGACATCCCCGACGGTCGCGTCTCGAAGGGCTTCGCTGTTGGCCAGGGAGTTCAGGGCGGCCGTGACCACCTTGGCGTCCTTGCCGCCGCCGAGATCCGCCTCCACCTTGTCCAGGGTCAGCGCGTTCTCGAACATACCGACGCACGATCCGATGGCCTCACAGACCACTTCCGGGTCGTCCAGCATAAGGACGTGCTCTTCACCGACCAGTTCGGACCACGTCTCCTTCAGCCACGGCTCGCTGTAGTAGGAACTGCCGCCCGGAATGATGAAGAACAGGTTGTAACGCTCCTGGACCTCCTTGATGAGTTCCTTCGTCGTCACGTTCTGGTTCACCTTGTCCCCGAAGATGTCCTTGATCTCCCGAGGGGTGGAACCCCCGTAAGGCCGCTCATCTCCGATCAGGAACAGGTAGCCCTTCTTGCCCCGCTTCTCCCAACAGTCGATGCTGGTCTTGCGGGCGAAGAAGTACAGGGCATTCTGGTAACTCTCTTCCCGGCTACCGCCACCCCCGCCTTCCAGGTACAGAAGGCCGAGTTGCTCGTCGATCTCGATTCCGGACTCGAACTGTCCGACTTGCAGTGGGACCCGGTCGGAGTTGTAGTCCCCAACACCGCCGACCATGATCTGAGGATCTTCGCAGTACTCCTTCTCCAGCAAAATCCCCATGAGCTTGGTCAGCTTCTCCTGTAACCGAGTCGGGACACTCCTCATGGAACCGGTGACATCGAACATGACTCCGATGGCTACCGAGTTCGGATGAGCGTCCGAATCCCGAGACTCCCGGACCTCCACTCCCTTTGGGTCCAGCATGTCGTGGGCCTTGGCCGTCGTTCGCCCCCTTCTGATGTTGTCATCGTGGGCAAACGTCGGTGTGTTCGTCGCGGCCCGGTGACGGGCGCGGTCTCTGTACAGATCACTGCTCCAACTTGAACCACCCATTGTTATTGTTCCTTCCTTTTGTTCGTTGTTTGCATCTCGAAGTTGAATCCGTCGCGTACAGCCTTCTCGTAAGCCTTCTTGTTGAACCGGTAGAGTGTCGCGGGCGGACCGGGGCGCTTACTGTTCCGGCGTTCCCCCGCCTTGACCAAGATACCCGTGGCCTGATTGAGTATCCGAATGCGTTTCCGGAAGTTGCCCCTGTCCAGAGGCCGAAAGAGAACGGCCTCGTACAGCCTTTGAAGCTGTGCCAGCGTGAAGCGCCTAGGCAACAGGTTGAAGCCGACGATGGGCGCGTACATAACCTTGCCTTGAAGACGGGTAACTGCTGTTTGAAGAATCTCGTGGTGGTCGAAGGCCCAGTCGGATGGAGGCAACGCCATGGCGTCCGCCACCGACATCCACAACGCCTCTGTGGCGTCCGTGCCGCACTTCGCTATGTGGTCCTGAGTGCGAACAAGGCCGTAGTAGGCGACCGACAGGACACGACCACGAGGGTCGCGGTCCGGAGCGTCGAACGTGTAAAGCTGTTCCAAGAAACCGACCGTGATGCCAGTCTCTTCTCGCAGCTTCCGTTCGGCCGCGTTTTCGGCTGTCTCGTCAGGGAGATTGATAAACCCACCGGGAAGCGCCCACTTTCCCTTGAATGGCTCCACGCCCCGACGGATCAACACGACCTCGATACGCCCTTCCGGGTGAAAACCAAAGAGGACGCAGTCCACGGTTACATCGGCCTTCGGGTATTTGTACGTGTGTGCCATACCAGCCTTCGTGTACTATGGACACTGTGCCCTTTGGACACAAATATGTCAATAAGAGAATGAAACAGATTCGCAACTTACCGGAACCATTAGAATAAATAGGGCCGAAAAGACACAAATAAGCCGATGAACCGTCAGCGCTTGGCCAGATACTTTTCGTTCAAGGTCTCGACCCAGAGCTTCTGGTGCGGGTCCAAATCCCCACCCTCCGAGACGTTCTTGGCTAATTTCTCGAAGGCCGCACGCTCCGGTTTCGTCAGTTTCTTGGATTCGAGTAGAAGTCGAACCAGAGTCTTGTGGGGAAGGTTTCTTCTCTTCGGCATTAAGAGGCGGTACACCACCAAAACCGAAGACTTCCCTCAGTCGCTAGTACACCGTGGTACTATAGTTGATAATTTGATGGATCTATGCCCAACCAGTCCGCGAATAACCGATCGTCGTTCAAAACGACGCGGCAAAAGTGATCCCTCTGCCGTTCATATTCGCTGCGGCACTCCTGGCTACAGCACATATCTCCATCAATACTAACAACCACCGCGCCCATGCTTTTGAGCGGGTCCTTACCACAGTTCTCGTTCAAGCATCTGGCCATCATTCAACCCTCGTGCAAACACCATAGATAGAGTTACGCCCTATCCAACCGTTAATGCGTCCTTTGTTGTTGCCGATCTGGAAGCGCTCTCCCTGGACTGCCTTCACCAGATGCAGGTACTGGCTCCCTCGAACCTTACAAAGGACGATGTCTCCGACTTCGATTACTTTGGAGATCGGTTCGACCGTACACAACTGGCCGGACTCGATCTTCCCTTTCATGGAAGTACCGCGTGGGCGAAACCGAACCGTCTTACCAGCGTTGAGTTTCTCGATATGTTGAGTCGCCCAGCCCACGGAACAGCCTGAGTAGTTTAGCCACCGACGTTATGTGCGAGCGGCGGCCCGGCTCGATTTTTTTGAGGACTTGCCATTGTTGGCGTGTCGCAGTTTCCGAAGCTCCGCGTCCTGGTCGTCGTACTTGCTCTGCAACTCTTCGTACTTTCTCCGTAACTTGTAGTTCTTTTCCCGTTCCTGGTTGAGTTCGTCCCGTTCCGCTCGTAGCCGAGAGTAGTTGGCGAACAGAGCAGCGACGTGCTCACCTTTAAAGGTCTTCAACACATCGGCGGCGGCGTGAAAAGTGTCGCCCCTGGTCCGGCTTCCGCGAAACTCACGGATGAATTCTTCGCGGTGCTGCCATGGCGAGAAGAATTCCACCACATGCCCCCTCAAATTCGCGTTCATCTGTAGCTCGTGCCCCTTGCTTCGTAGCAAGTGTTCGATCGCCTCCATCTCGTCGCCCCTCGACCCTTGAAGATCCCCGAGGCTGGCCGCCATCCTGTCCAATTCCTGTTGAGCTTCTTCGGAAACTCTCTCTACCTTTCTGGACTCGATGTCGAAGCACAGGTTGAGAAGGTCGATTAACTTGACCTTCTCGTCTTTGGTGACGTGTTCGTTGTCGAACGCTTCCGTCACGATTTTACGGAGGGCGTCAACCTCGATCTCCGTGCTCTCCTGAGTGAGATTACCAGCGACAAGGGACGCCTTGCTCGTGATGTCTCTTTTGAGGGACTGAAAGTTAACTGCGGGTTTTTCGGTTTCTGGCATAGTATCTTCTCCACGTAGGTTATTAGGGTTATTAGGTTTCAAAGGTCTTGAGTGTCGA
>Ga0180437_10000412_pt1 | contig 84209 bp, 91 predicted proteins | sample SS_ome_4_FD_132410 | JGI IMG/M metagenome (GOLD analysis project Ga0180437, IMG submission 132410) | Hypersaline lake sediment archaeal communities from the Salton Sea, California, USA - SS_3_D_1 metaG | ecosystem: Environmental > Aquatic > Non-marine Saline and Alkaline > Hypersaline >...
GCCACCATTTGAAGCAGTTTATATTTCAGATACACCCGTAGTTGATCCGTTAAGTACTGTAGCTTTTGGTCAGACATTTGGTCCTATGCCTGCGTGGGATAGTGCTACTCTATCTGATTTTAACGTGTTAGCGGGATACGGCGTTGGTGCTCCTGGAAGCTGGGCGACAACAACGGCACCAAATTGGGCTTCAACATATCCAAAAACCGGTACCATTGGTGGAACGTCTGTAGAAATCCTTGCTAAAATTGATATGGATGGTGCTGCTTACGCGGTAGTAGTACCTGATGGAGCTGCAGCTCCTACATCACAACAAGTAAAAGATGGCGAAGATAGTACAGGAACGCCTGTTGCTGCTGGTTTTGCTAATTCAGTAGCTTTAACTGCTGATGTTGAAAGTAATATGTTTGTGACAAATTTAACATCAGAGACTGCTTATGATGTTTATGTCGTAGCAGAATCATCAACACTACAAGATAATCCTGTTAAGTTAGACATTACAACTAGCGACATTACAGATCCTATTAATGCAGCTGGTTATCCTAAGCTTAGTACAATTGAAGAAACATTAGCTGGTATTTTGGCTAAGATAAATGAAGCTGGTACAGGATATTTTGTTGTTGTTCCTAAAGATGCAGATGCTCCTTCACCTGCACAAGTAAAAGCTGGGCAAGATAGCACAGGTACAGCAGTTAATACAGGATTTTATGGAAGTGGGATACTTTCAGCTAATGTTGAAACAGAATTAATAGCGACTAATTTGTCAATTGGTACACAGTATGATATGTACTTTATTGCTGAGGATTCCTCGCTTAATCTGCAAGATGTTGTGTCAATGGTACAAGTTTCAACATTATCTAAAATTATCAACCAGATTAACATACCATCTTCATATGTAGGATCATATGTGACGATTAAGTTGAATAGATTGATTGTTACTACTGATAGAGTTTATCCTACAGATTTTACATTGGTGTCTGTTGTTGGTAGTGGTTATGAAGTTGTAACATCTGCTGCTACTGAGTTTAAAATTAAAATTCTAGCTGCTGTTTCTAGTCAATGTAAAGTATCGATTAAAGTTAATGATGGTGTTAATACAAGTAATGTTTATGAATACATTATTAATGTTGTTCCGGGAAATGAGAGACTTAAGAGCAAGCCTGTTGGATATACTATTTTAACTAAGTAACAGCAACAAGTTGCATTTTTGGATGTCATGGTTTTTAATCGTAAGTTTCGTTTTGCGCTTTTTATGTACAAAATCAAAAATTTTTTCTCGCGTGCGCGCGTGCGCGCAAATCTACTCTATTTACTCTACTGTAATAGCCGCGCGCGCTACGCGCGCGTAAAGTAGAAAGAAAAGTAAGAGAGCAGTATCAGCGCTTTGGTATTAGTAGTACGCGCGCGAGTACGCGTGCGCGAGAGCGAAAGCATCTGACAACACTAGCTTTGAGTATGAGCGATCATCAATTTAATAACTATGATTTTAATACTTCGACAATAGAAGTGATTATTTTCTTTTTAAGCTTATAGAGGAGATTATGACGTTAAAAAATAGTCCAAACTTTTTTGCTGCTGAGTTTCTAACAAATATTATTATAATGTTTTACGAGCGCATAAAACCAGCTCGCTTAGCAAAGGAAAATAAAGAATTAGTATGTATTGAATTAAGCAGTTCTTTGGTCGCTTGTTATTATGCATGTCTTCGGGGTCAAGCGACTAGAGCTAATTGTCCAAATGTAACAGAAGACATAAATAAATTTGTTAGACAACTGTATGATGTTGCTGATTTGCACACGTATAATATAGTGCCTAATTTTGTTGTGATGATTGATGAGAAAGTAGATGAGGCAGTCGAATGATTTTGACAATAGCTTATGATGTAGTACTTGGCATTGATACAAGAGTTTTTAAACTAGTTAAAAATGAGACTATTGAAGTCCTTGAAGAAGTAGATAAATATAGTAGAGTAAAAGTATTGATACAGCAACAAGAAGTTTTGATTAACAAGCAGATGTTAGACCGAATTGTTAATAGTCATTAAATTCTTTTTGAATATTCGCAATTTCTACAAATAACTGGTTCATCCTCTGATTTTACACGCCTTAAAAAGTCATTATATTCTATTGTGTTGAATAAGTCGTTGTAATAACGATCAAATATGTTGCCGATTTTGTGCTTAAGACTAAAGTCGCAACAACATATATAGACATCTCCATTTGGTAGGCATACGTTGTTTACGTATTTGAATGGTAGTTGATGAACTTTTTGACATGTTATTGGGCCAGACTTATAATTGACATTGAAATTTAAATTGTTTGCTCGTGAAATAATTGGTAATTTTAGGACTGATAAATCATTAAAGTCATTAGTTGGCTGACCGAGTGACACGAAAATAATTTTGGAGTTGTGTTTGCTGATTAATTCTATGTTTTGCAATATGACAGTTGAGTCAGTTATGAAATGATTGTTGTCTGGCAAATGCACACATATTGTAGCTTTTGACCATATAGATAAATCTATATCTTCTAGTTTTATCGATAATGTAGTATAAATCATACAAGGTCTATTGTCGCGAATAGTTTTATCTATCATTTTAAAACTGTCTGGATTTTGTAATGGTTCACAAAAGCCAGCAAAGTCAATTTGCACATGTTTAGGTAAATTGTTTAGTATTTGACAAAAGTTAGTAAATGATAAAGTTGGTTGTCCTTTGTACACTTTGATAAGATTGTTTTGTGGACAACAGCTGCAGTGGTTTATGCATGGGATTGCAGTTGTTATTTCAAAAGTAGGATAATTTGCAAATGTCATAGTATGAATCCATCATACGGTTCTGTTGTTCTAATAAATTCTTCAGTAAATTCTTTTCCTCGCTCTTGTAGAACTTCTTTAATCATCGAGATATAATAAGATGGTATAATTCCATTTTGTGACGGGTTTATTGTAACAAAGGCAAAAATTCGATCACTCTTACCAATTTCTAAGGTTGTCATGACATTTGTTGTAACATTTTTGAAAGCGTAACATTTTCCAACCATTTCTGATTTGCATAAAGGCGCTATATCATCTTTTGATATTTTGAAGATGATGCCGTTGATATGCGTTGATATTTGAGATTCAATGCCTAAAAATAGTTTGCCTTCCCAAACTGTGTTCCATGCACGTTTAAAGTAACATAATTTAGCTTGATGAAGGTCTTTATTTTTGTAAGTTTTTTTGAGACCTCTGCCATTAATTCCGGCAATAGATGCTAAAGTACAATACCCAAAAATGTAGTACGACATACTTATTTGTTGAGAAGTTTTTGAAGTCGTAAAAACATAACTGAAACTTGTGGATCTTTACTTTCTTCTACATTTGATGTTTCAGCCCAAACGCATGCAGCTTTCTTTTCTAATTCTGAACCGTCACCTGTAGCTTCGCCACGATCTTTGTCTGTAAGATTTATTGTGTATAGATAGTAAACTGTGTCGGCAGATTTTGAAGCAAAACTAGTTCCAAGACTGATTAGTTCATTTTTATCAGCTTTGTAACCACCTTCTTCTTTTAGTTCCATTATAGCAGTGTCTCTAGGGTCGCCGCCTTCAAATCCACCCGTAATTGAACTAATGTATTGATTTAATCCCCAACAAGGTGTGACTTCATTTCTGAGAAGAAGTTCAATACCAGAAGATGTTAGTCTGTATGGTAGTAAAGCAATGATTTTGCCTTCGCATCTTGATTCATGCGAGAAAAAATATCCATTAACACCATTTTCGGGATCAATCATTTTTTTGAGAGCAAGAAATGATTTGTCACCTACTTTTCCTTCGCAGATAGTCTCAATCATTATGTCCTCCTAATATGCATCACTAAAGCCGTCTTTGAATAATTGTGTAAGAATTTTTGCCACTTGTTGTTCGTCTTTTCCGCTAATTGTTATGTTTATTTTTGCGCCTTTGTTAGCAACTAATGTCATGAGATTCATAATACTTCTAGCATTAACAGACACGCCGGCATTTTTCATTATAACAGTTGACTTGTAGTTACGCAATGTCTCTACTATTAGGGCCGATGGCCTTGCGTGAAGGCCCAGTTCGTTTGTGATTTTTAGGGTTATTTGTACCACTGCGTTTCTCCAGTTTTTTGTATATTTGCATTAGATCATCATCTTGTAAAAAATGATCGCATTGTTCTTTAATTTTGTGTCGACATTTTTCATGTTTGCAAATTTTACAAACTGATTTGTCCCAATTTCGTCTAAAGTCTTTTGCGAACATTTTTGTCCACGATGTCTCGTCTTTAGCAATTAAATCAGTTTTAATATGTTTGCTAATAGCGCTGCGTTCTGCTGTGACGAAATTTTTAAAAATAATATCATAAGGAGGAATTTTTCGTTGGTGTGTTTTCATAGTTGCTCCTCCTTAAAGAGAATAGTGGCCTCTACTTTATCAAGTAAAGGCCAACAAATCAACTGAGTTTTTTAATAACATTAAGTATGTCATCTTTAGCGTCTTTAATTTTATCATATCTTGCAACTTCTCGTTTTTCTGGATTGAAAATTGAATAGAAAAAGTCTCGACCATGGACTTGTCTATCAATGTACCAATTTATATTATGTGCTGCGTATCGTAAGATTCCATTAATAGTTACAGGTCTTTTCCAGAAAATCTTGTCAGGTATATTTGATGAAAAATTTATGCCCATATAGTTAAAAATGTCGTCGATTGTATCACATTTTGCTAAATCTATTGATAAGTTAGTAACATCGTCTTTTGTTACAACTTTTTGTGATTGATCAATATGTACTAATTCTTTTGGCATAGACTTTTTAGTGACAGTTCGAAACTTTTGTTGACGTTCATGCGCTTCAATACTAGATATCACTTGTTCATACACATCAAGAAATTGCTGTACAAAATATTTCTCTTCATCATTATCTGAGTGTTCTATAATACTACGAAGGAAATCAGTCCAGCCTTCATTATTAATAACATTAATTGTATTGGGTAAGAACACTTTAGCTGAACCGACACGCACTGTTACACCAGAGATCTTTATAAGACCTTTGTTTGCTGCGTCTTGTAACATTTCTCTTGAACTATTATAGATGGACATAACAATCCTTTTATAGATGTATTCTAATAAGGATATGATCAATGATTTTACATGCATGACAGTGATCCATCTTTGTAATATGAATTGATTAATCGTATATGATTGTCTTTTTATTCTCCATCAATATACAATAGATTATGAAATGTTTGTCGATACACCTCTTTGGTGTTGATGATAGTGAGTAGGAGGAGTCAATGAAAATTGGCTCCTCCTTTTTCTTTGTTATTTGAAATGATTACAATGATATGGACACATCAGTTGGAAATCTACGAAAAATGTTAGAGAGTTTGCCAGATGAGGCAGACATTGTGACTGAAGATTGGGATGGTGCTGCTATTAGAAGAATGAATCATAGCACAAATGAGCCCTTAGCACTGGAAGAATTGCTTATGGTTCATGATGGTAGACTCTATATTGTCAATAAGCAAGCTACTGAAAACGAATGTCATCGATGGCAACGAGGTTGACTATGCAAGGACCAATAAGCGCAATCGACAATGATCAGTACAAGTTCTCAATGCAAAATGGTGTTGTGAAGTTGTTTCCTCGCGAAATTGTTCGATACGAGTTTTTTAATCGAGGCAAACATGAGTTTCCGGATGGATTTGCGAAACTTCTGCGTGAACTAGTAGATATGTATGCTGCTATTACATTTGTCAAAGATGACATCGATTTTTTTAGAGAAAAAGCTTACTATTTTGATCCTGCATATCATTCGTTTTTACGAGGCTACAGATATGATCCGTCAGAAGTGAAAATCATTCAAGAAGGTTACAATCTTCAAGTAATTGTGGAGGGCTTATGGCACAAAACAATTCTATGGGAAGTGCCGCTTATGGCATTGATCTGCGAATTGTATTATGAAATGACTAAACAACAACCAAAAGACAGAAAAGAACGAGAGCAAATCAACAAAGAGAAAGTTATTGCTCTTACAAAATTGTTAATCAAAGCAGCAGAATTTGGAACAAGACGACGGTTTTCTTTTATTAATCAAAAAGAGTTTTTAATTGATGCTATAACTTATGGCAATTTTGCTGGACATAAACTTCTTTCTGGAACAAGCAATGTATATTTTGCACGTGAACTTGATCTTCTATCAATAGGTACACAAGCTCATGAGTGGTACATGTTTCACGCTGCGAAGTATGGTTTTAGAATGGCTAACTTGCTCGGTATGGAAAACTGGGTTAAAGTATATAATGGAGATTTGGGAATAGTTCTTCCAGATACATTCACCACTGATGCTTTTCTCAAGTCTTTTAATACAATGTTTGCAAAGCTGTTCGACGGCAGTAGACAAGATAGTGATTGTCCGTTCGCATACACAGATAAATTTGTCAAACATTATCGTGATTTGAAAATTCCGTCACAACACAAAACAATTGTTTATTCTGACGGAATAAGCAGTGTTAAAACCGTGAGTGATATCAAGGAATATGCAACAGGAAAAGTGCAAGACGGATATGGTATTGGTACATGGTTTACAAACGATGTTGGTCTTAAGCCGATGAATATCGTTATTAAGATGACAGCTGCATTTATAAACGGAGTATGGGTACCTACAATTAAGTTGTCTGACGCAGCAACGAAGAATACAGGAGATCAGATTCAAATTGGAATTGCTAAACATGAATTAGGGATAAATGTATGATAGCTTTCATCAGTTTAGTTTTTTTGTTGATATTATTGACAGACTTGTCAATTACGATAAAGAACATGTAAGAATTAGAATAATAATAGTGGAACAGAATAGGAAAAAAATGTATGGACAACTTGGTGTATACGACAAAGATTAGTGATAGTGCTTATGCTTATGCAGTAAAGAAAATGCAAAACATTTTTCGTCAGTATTTAATTGATAACAATCGAAAAGCTGTTGTTATTGGAATGTCGGGTGGTATTGATAGTGCTCTAACTGCAGCTTTGGCTGGGCAAGTATGTGCAGAATTAGAAATACCGCTTGTTGGTAGAAGTCTACCAATAATGACGAATAAACCTGATGAAGTAGAACGTGCCGCAAGAGCTGGTAAAATATTTTGTTCTAATTTTGGTGAAAAAGATTTAACTAGTGCATATACTGCTTTACACGAATTGATGGATGACATTGATGCTAGCAGTGATGAGCAATTAACTTTGACAGTAAAGATTCGAGAAGGTAATATTAAAGCGCGAACAAGAATGATATATCTTTATGATCTTGCTAGAAAAAATGATGGATTGGTTTTGTCAACTGATAACTATACAGAATTAATGCTCGGTTTCTGGACACTTCATGGTGATGTAGGCGATTTTGGATTACTTCAGAATATTTGGAAAACAGAAGTATATGAAATGGCAAGATTTTTATGTCGCGCAGGATTAGATGATGATGCTATTCAAATACTAAAAGACACTATTACTGCTGTTCCGACAGATGGTTTAGGAATTACAAATAGTGATTTAGATCAGCTTGGAGCAGGCAGCTATGAAGAGGTTGACAAAATTTTGATGACATATTTATCTGGTTCAAGAAAAGAATATATGAATCATCCAGTTATCATAAGACATTTGACATCTGTTTATAAGAGAGCGAATCCTGTTAATATAGCTAGAAAAGATATTCTTCCTTCTGTTTATAAGAGAGCGAATCCTGTTAATATAGCTAGAAAAGATATTCTTCCTTTAACAGCATGAGATTTTATGTGGATAAAGAATCAAGCAATCATCGTCGGAACTGATCACATTCATACTAAGACTAATCGTCAAGATTATGTATTAACTTATAGTGATAGAGATATTACATGCGGCGTTGTGTGTGACGGTTGCAGTTCTGGACAATTTTCTGAATTTGGTGCATGTTTTATTGCAAATTTAGTAATAAAATTATTGAAAACTAATCGAGAAGCAACTGCTGAATTGTTGACAGTTGAAATGATGATTGAAATAAAACGTGCTATAGACAGCGTTCTTTTTTTACTTCATGATTATTCAACAACATTGCCTATAGATATAGCACATTTTATTGAACATCATTTTTTATCGACATTTGTTTTTTGCATGATAGCTGGTGATAGAATTATCATAGGTCGTTGCGGTGATGGCTTGACGATTGTAAATGGTATAGCTGACATTGCTGATCAGAAGAATGCGCCGCATTATATTGCGTATAACAATGTGCCGAAATTTTTGTTATCAACGTCAGATTTGAATGGCATTGAAATACAGGTATTAAATGAAGTAGAGGTGAACAGCATTGTTATTGGTACAGATGGATTGGTGCCGCTTCTAGAAGCTAATGAAGGTCATGAATTGTTTGGAACTGAGAAGAGACAGTTACAACGGAAATTTAATGTATGGCAAAATAAAAGACAGTTATTTCATGATGATGTTTCATGCGTTGTTTTTGAAAAGGTGAAGAATGAAGATAGTATTATGCGGGCAAACGATTGATTTAGATCAGAGCAAATTACTTGGCAGTGGTGGTGAGGCTAATGTTATTAGACATGGCAAATATGCAATAAAAGTGTATCATAAACCGACCGTTGACAGAATTCAGAAATTGACTGATTTTTTTAAGAAGGGATTTAATTTACCAAATAATGTTTTCAGTCCTATCGAGCCTGTGACAAGCACTAAAGGTAAGATGATAGGTTTTGCCATGCAGGCAGCAACAAAAAAGTGTCCTGAGTTTATTCATCTTTACGATACTACGTTTCGTAGCACACAACGTATTAGTTCGGTGGATATTGTTAAGTTATTTATTCACACTAAACAAACGCTGGATGCTATACATCAACTTGGATTGGTAGTAGGTGATTTTAATGATTTAAATCAACTTTTTGACGATACATTTTCTTCTATCTTTATAGATGTAGATTCTTATCAGTTTGATAATTATCCATGTATAGTCGGGACAGATTCATATATCGATCCAAATTTGTATGGATTTGATTTGACTAAGAAGCCGTCATTTTCAAAACAAACTGATTGGTACTCGTTTGCTGTTTTACTATTTAGAAGTTTATTGTTTGTGCATCCTTATGGAGGATTTTACAAAAAATATAAGACGCTATTTGCACGAGCTCAAAATAATGTATGGGTATTTGATAGTAATGTTATTAAGCCAAAAATAGGATTACATCCGGAAACATTGAGCGACGAGTTGTTGAGTTATTTTGATGCAATATTCACGAAAGGTCAACGATTAGATTTACCATTACATCTTTTGCAGCAGCAAACATTTAACGAATGTAAAGTTTGCGGCACGCAATTTAGTCATACACGAGGTAAATGCCCACAATGTCAGAAAGTCGCCCCGTTTAAGACTGTTGATGTTAGTAGTATTTTAACACATAAAGTTATTGGCAATGAGAAGTGTGAGACTACAACTGTATTCGAAGTTAACGGCACAATTTTGTTTGTCAAAGTTGTTGCTGGTATAATAGTAATAGTATCGTATGATGACAGTTCAACAGTGCTTGATACAATTGATACGAGTGGCTATAAGCAACGTGTAGTGTTGTGGTCTGGGCACAGAAAAGATGTAAAGTTTGATTTTATGTTTCCATCATGTTTGGTTGTTGGGTATGATAAAACATTAATATTACTACATATTGGTGATAGTGACGCTAAAGAAATTGTTAAAACAACAACAATGACATTTTTAGATGAACCTATTTTTGGATGTAGTGAAAGTCATTTGTATCGTTTGACACCAACGATGATAATGTCATCGCAATTACACCGTTCAGGTCAGTTAATAGAAAAAGGATTAGTATCAGCTGTAGCAAATCAAACGCAGTTTTTTGTGGGACAAAATCAATTTGGTTTGGGATTCTATAGAGTTTTCAGTGATTATAAATTCTTTACGGTGTCTGACATACAAGGTAGACATGAGGTAGAATTAGATCAATTAAATGGACAGATGATTGATATTGATGTCAAAGTATCTGTTAATAGTTTGATTTTATTGCGAAAGAGTTTGAATAAAGGTCGGACATATTCACATTGGCATATGATAAATGATAAAGGTCAGGTTGTTGAATCTAAGTCAGAAGAGTCAATTAATTCAGAATTGCTTAGAAACATTCATGGAAAGGAGCTCGCAGGGTCTAATATCATTCATTCTACAGATGCAGGTATTGCCGTTGAGAAGCATGGTAATGTATCGTTGAAGGTATCAACAGCAGAGATTGTTAATACAGGTCATAGATTAATGTTATACAAACACGGACTGTTAGCAGTTTCTGAAAAGAAAATCGTGTATCTTGTTTTGAAGTAGGAGGATTTTTGTGGCTAAGAAATTGTATGTTGGTAATCTCCCTTGGAGTGCTACTGACGAAAGTCTGCGCGATTTTTGCGCACAGTTTGGTGAAGTTGTATCGGCTCAGGTAATCACGGATCGAGAGTCTGGTCGGTCACGTGGTTTTGGTTTCGTCGAAATGACAAATGCTGATGAAGCAATGTCTTTACTTAATGGTAAAGATTTTGACGGCAGACAGCTCAAGGTGAATGAAGCCCGTGAGCGGCAGAAACCACAAAGAAGCGGTGGTGAATATAACAGAAACAGATATTAAGCCTAGTTAGCTATACTGAGTTATCTTTTAACTTATCTTATGGAGGTGTAGCATGAATAAACCTACGTTTTATGATCCGGCTAAAATAGGTACATTGTACCTTCCACGGCTAGCAGACATAGAGGCAGAAGCTGCGAAAGTAAGTATTCCGGCTTCTGCCTCTGATCGTCCCGGTGCTAAAGTTGCACTGATGCTTATCGATTTTCAAATTGATTTTTGCCATAAGACAGGGTCGTTGTATGTCAATGGTGCAGAAAAAGACATAGAGAATGCTGTCAACTTCATTTTAGCAAATCTTGAGCGGCTTACGAACATTTTTGCGTCTTTGGATTCACACCTTCTTTTCCAGATTTTCTATCGTACATGGTGGCAATTACAGAACGGCGAGAAGCCTGATTTGTTTACAGAAATTTACAAAGAAGGTGGTTCTGGCCCAATGGCGAAGAATATTGACAGCGGTGATGTTCGACCGTTGCTTGACCCTGTTAACAGTATCAGCTATACTGAAAAGTTGATGCTTCAGGCAAATAAGCCTCTTTGCATTTGGCCATATCATACAATGCTTGGTACTCCGGGACAGGCGATGGATCCTGCATTGTACGAAGTTTTGGCTTATCATGCGTTTGTCAGGAAGACACAGTTGAATTTCTTACAGAAGGGACAAATACCTCAAACTGAAATGTATGGTATTCTCAGCCCTGAGGTAAAGATGCCGAATCATCCACAAGGCGGATTCAACACTGATTTTCTTAACATTCTGATGAAGCATGATAAAGTTATTATTGCCGGCGAGGCAAAGAGTCATTGTGTGTTGGCTTCTATCATGCAGATTCATGAGTTTTTCAGCAAAACAGACCCTGATGTTTTGAAGAAAGTATTCATTTTGGAAGATTGTATGAGTTCTGTGCCTCATCCAGCGATTGATTTTGAAGCTATTGCTGTTGCTGAATTTGACAAATTCAGAAATTCTGGCATTAACATCGTCAAAAGTACCGATTTGGATCTTACAGCATAAGATTCAGACTTCATATTAAAGGAGGTAACATGTCATCAAATCCGATTGGCATTACAGATATTAAAAGTCTTGTATCTAATGCCGTAAGTGAGAATGAGGTTAGCGATGCTGCAGGTCAGATAATGATAAGCAGCTTGAACGACACAAATATTCTTGGTTGTACCGGTGTTGATGTCGACGATCTTACTGTCGACAATGTGACATTGGTATCAATCGCGCTAGACGCGTCATATTCAATGTACGAACATGAACAGACTGTTCGTGAAGCATATGATGAATTGGTCATCAAAGCTATGAAAGAATCAAAGCAGGCGAATTCAATGCTTGTCAGCACTCGAGTCTTTGACGAAACTGATCGAATTCTTTATGGATTCAAGAAAGTCGAGGATGTTGGCAAAGTTGGTAGTCAATATACAGCACAAGGCGGAGCTACGCTACTTCATGATACAGCTATTGCAGCCATGACTGGCATTCGTGCTTATGCCAAGAACTTGAATGATAGTGGCGTACAGACAAAATGTATTGTTGTTGTCATGTCAGATGGAGGCAATAATACAGGGACTTTGAGTCCTGATCCTGTCAAGAAACTTGCTGAAGACTGTATCAAGTCAGAAATGTTCTATTTGGTGTATGTTGGATTTAAACAACACTCATCAGATAATCTTGAGGCAATCGGCAAGTCAATGGGATTTCCCAATGTATTGACTGCTGCTAAATCTCCTAGCGAAATGAGAAAAGCTATGGGTCTTGTTAGTCAATCAATTATTCGTGCTAGTCAAACACAGGTCGGGCCAAGTAATTCTTTCTTTTGAGTTTACTAATACAATAACATAAAATGGTCGGTTAAAACCGGCCTTTTCTTTGTAGTGTCATTGATTTATTTAATGATTATATTTAAGGAGGTGATGAATGATTAAATATCTTAAAGGTGATGCCACAGCACCGGTGTTAGATAAAGCATTGATAGCACACGTTTGTAATAATTGGGGAGGTTGGGGGGCTGGATTTGTATTAGCTATCTCAAAACGATGGTCTGAACCAGAAAAAGCATATCGTGACTGGTATAAAGGTATAGTAGACAATATCGCACAAGAACGTGACAAGGATAAATTTGCATTAGGTAATGTGCAATTTGTGCTGGTGTTTGATAAAGGTATTTGGGTAGCTAACATGATTGCGCAAGACGGTTTCAAGAAAGCTGGCGATCCAAAAGACAAAGTTTATTTAGATTATGATGCGCTTAACATGACTCTTTGTGAAGTTTGCAAATTTGCAAGAAAGAAAGGTCTGACATTACATATGCCTAGAATAGGTTGCGGTCTTGCAGGAGGGCGATGGGATTTGATTGAACCATTACTTGAGACTCATTCTGATGATAACAAAGTTGATGTATACGTGTATGATTTTGAATGAAACAAATTATTTTATATCCATGGCATAGTACAACTAGAGCTGAGTTTATACAAGCTCTTAAATCTAATCCAGAGCAAGCAACACTTGTTAAAGGAAACGACATTGTTAAGAGTAAAATGCGGTTTAATGTTGAGCCGAATAGAAATGATTGCAGTTCTTTGCATGAATTTAAAGACTATGAAATAACTATAAAATGCTCTGATGGTGATGCAACTATTGTTTTAGATGATGGCAAGTTTGTATTTATTGAAGATTCAAATGTTCAAGAATTAAGTAAATATGAATTTATTTTAAATGAAATACAAGAAGAAGAAAAGACAGAGCCGACAAGACAGCAAAGACAGCAAATGGCAAAACCTAGAAAGCCTTTTAAATTTAGGTAAGATATGAAACAGTTATTTAAAGCTGATTTTGTTCGTGATTCTTTTTTCACATATACAACCGGCATGCGTGATAAAAATGCTGTTCAACAAATTATGCTGGCGTATAGATTAGCTAAATATGCTCAAATGAATAAGTTTGGTGGTGATAATATTGATAGACCGAAAATTGCTGTGAAGATATTTTTGTTTTTGGTAAAACAATTTAGAAGGTCTTATACAAACATTAAGCTTGAAATTGATGTGACAGCTATATTGTTAAGTTATGTCATTCGCAATTCATACATGCTAACACAAGATGATGTTATAAAGATATTTGGACAAAACGTTGATAAAAAAGTTGCAGAATTAATTGGCTTTGATCGAATTGTAGATTCAAGAGCAAAAATTACAATTGCTAAACAATCTAAGTTTAAAGATGAGATTTCAAAGCAGACGATGATTATGCGTGCAGCTATAACAATGGCAGAATTAAGAACATTAACGTTAACTAAAGCAAGAGCATTTCCTGCAAAAGTATATGAACGCTATTTGCCGGTTTTTAACGCTTATCCAGATGTTTGTCATGTAGTAGCTAATGAGTTAAAAATATGGTTGGTTAAAAAATTGAAAGAAGCACAATCAAGCACAGATTATAATTTAACATCAGGAAATATGTTTTCATATTTTACTATTTTGCAAGATTTATAACTTTATATTTTGCTCATTTTTGATAGCATCAATTAGTTTATTATATTTCTTCCGGTCAACAGACCACGAATTGTCTTTTTTCTGTCGAAGAAAGTTTTCATAGTAACTACGAGCATATCTGTTTGATGTTTTTTGCTCTAAATTGTTTAATTTTTGTTCTTCTGCAGACGTGTCTTCACCGCGTTTCTTTTTAAGCAAGTATTTAAGTGTTAGTTTAGCTAATTTCAAATTTTTCTTAATCGATTTTAGATTTCTCTTACGTATTTCAAAGTAAGCCCACGCTTTTTCTCCTGCATCAACGCGTGTAGTCATTGTTTCTGAATTAAACCAAGGTTGACGTTCTGCCCACTCTCTAAATAGTTTGCTATATTTTTCATATGATGCAGGATCCCAATTAGGATAATCGTCGTCTTCTTCAAATGGTCTCGAATGCCAAGTACCAAGATCTCTTATGCCAAACTCAACACCAATCGGCTTATTTTTGTTGTCGGTCTGAATTTCGGCTTCGTCTTTTTGTTGATGAAACGAGTAATCATGTGGATCTTTTGGAAAGCGTAATGAATTGAGAGAATTTTTGATAGCATCTGCAGGAAATTCTTGTGATTGTTTTTGTGTTTGACGCTTTTGTGATAATTCTGATTTCAGTTCTTTTTTATCTGATGGCATAATCTGTTGTGCTGGTTGCCCTGGTTGCGCTGTTATTCTTCGTTTACTTTTTGGATGACGTTGTAAATACGCTTTTTGTTCTTCGTATGTCAAATTATCCCACTTACGAGACTCTTTAATAAATTCAACTTGTATTTGAGCTAGATGTTTCATGTATTCTCCTTATAATACTCTTATAGTATCACTATATTTATGAGAGAATTATAAAGGAGATATATATGACTAGGATTTTGCAAATTGATGGTGGCGGTGTAAGAGGAATAATTCCTGCGATTATTTGCGCAGAAATAGAACAAAATGTCGGTCGTCCAATTAATGAAATTTTTGATTTAATCACTGGCACATCTACAGGAGCTGTAATAGGAGGTTCATTGGCATTTGGCATTGCTGCTACTACAGTTAGAGATTTGTATTTAACGGCTGTGCCAGAGCTATTTAAACGAAGACCGTTGTGGAATCCTAAGAATTGGTTTAGAGAGAAGTATGACAGAACAGAGTTTCAAGAACAACTACGAAAATATCTTGGTAATCAAAAAATGTCTCAAGCAAAAACAAAATATATGGCGACAGCTTTTAATTTAAGTTCACAACGTACTCATTTTATTAAATCGTGGGACGACAAAGATAATAGATGGAATATAGTTGATGTCATTTCCTGGTCTGCTTTATCTGCTGCGTTTTATTTTGGAAAGATCAACGTGCCGAATTATAATTGGACACTTACTAATGCAATGAGTGCCACAGAACAAAAGATAGGAGCTACATTTCAAGACGGTGGACAGGGCATAAGTAATTGTACATTAGGATTTGATTTAGATGAATGTTTAGCAAATGATTGGCATGACGTGTTTATTTTATCTATAGGCACAGGCCAACGTAGTATGTATATTCCTTATAAAAAGACAGCAAAAACCGGTTATATTGCACAAGTTATAGATTATATTTTTCAAGCTAGAAATGAAGCGACGCCGACGCAATTTTTAACAGCAAAATATGTTGCCAACAAAAGAGAAGATTATATATTGAGTCGATTAGATGCGAACATTTCAAAGAAACAGGAACCACTTGATTCTATTAAATATGTTGATGAATACGAAAAAATAGGCAATGAATTAGCAAAGAAGGTGCCATATCAATATTTAAAGTCAATAGTGTAAATTATTTGATAACGACTGCAAATAATGATTCATAAACATTAATGAAAGGAGGCAAACTAGTTATATTGTGGCAAATGTAGATGAGATTTATTAACCGACCGACAACAAGGTCAGCTTCGTTGTACTGAATAAAAAGTACAACACAACCGAACCAATGAAACGGTTCACAAAAGGAGAAAGAAAATGAATTCTGCTATTTTAAAATCTCGCATTGACGAAGCGTCAACGATCCTCAAGTCATACTTCGATTTCAAAGAATCAGATAAAACTGTTGAAGTTATTATAACAGCTTTACAAAAAATCGGCATTGATGATTCTGAATTAGGTTTCAAAATTCTTGAAGCAGAATCAACAACAGTTGCTGATTTCGCTCAAGCGTTTCGTGGTATGGGTTATGATCTTCCAGAGCCAAGAATTAAAGTTGCTTGGCTAATATTAAAAGGTCAAGATCCATTTGAACAAAAAGAAGTCAATCTTACGCCTCACAGCCCAGACTTAGTTAAAGCAGTCGTAGAACAACTAGAACGACAAAAGCCAATTGGACAATGGAGTGACACAGATTTACTAGAACAATATAGTAAGCATTGTCCGATGAAGATTGAAGAAGAACTTGCCAAAAGATCAAAAGGTCGACCTGTAATTATTTTTGAACAGGATGGTACAGTAAATTTACCTGTGTCACTTATATTGTTAAGACAGGCGCGACATCAGGATACGCCAAGCATGTATATTGTTGATGGTGAATCTAGTGGAATGCGACAAGTATATAAAGTCGGTGATTTTCCGATGAATGTTTTGTATGAATGCCCTGTTCATGCCAATGTGCTTTTAACTGAAGGATATTGTGAAGAATGTGGCTTAAAGTGGGTAGATTTTGAGGCTAATAAAGATAAATATATTTTCTTAAGATTAGTATCAGAAACCACACGAATTGAGCCTGTTGTATTGAGAATGTATTTGACTCAGAGTTTTGAAGATTTGGTGAAACTATATCCTAAAGTTTTGATGAAGTATAACACATTGAAAGAAGAAGAGAAGTTACCGACTTTAAAGCGTCGCATTTCGAAAAGCAAAAATGGTGATCCTTTCCGAGTTGTTCACACTACATACTAAGTGCAAGAAAGGGAGAGATTTATGTCTCTCCCTTTATAACGAAAGGCTGTGTGATGATAACGTCTAGAAATATATTAGGATTTTCTGTTGCCCCTAACATGTGTAGAGTAATGGAGGCAAATGGATTTTATGCATCAATAATGAAGTCAGAAAAACGAAAAGATGATGATGGCGGATTGCCGTCCGGAATGCCTATACCTGTTATGCCAGTTGATTTTTTGAAAGATAGACCAGATTTTTGGGTTGGCGGCATTGGTTCATTTTGCTGCCCTGTTGAGTCTGACTGGGGTCTGTGGTTTAATTGGACGATGAATATATCTAATATAGCTGTATTGTCGTCAGTAAAAGGAATGAATCCAATTACTGGTCAACGTGTTAATGGGTTAGAATTGGAACAATATAAAGAACAATGCCCTATTCATAAAGTGAAATTTCAGCATGGTAAATTTTGTCCTAAATGTAATTTCAAATGGCCAGATCAAAATTACATTACAGAGCCAAATCTATTATATTGGGACGGGTTTAGAACAGCCGATGGTCAAGTTAGACAATTTTATTTTACAGAAGATCTTGCAAAATCTGTCCCTGAATTGGTCATTGGTAAAGATGATACAGTACCAGCATTTGGGTTTTGTTTTTATATGCCGAAGAAAGTAGAGTCTATAAATTATGAAGGTGGTAAGCGATTAAAGAATAAATTTCTAGAAATAGAAAAAATGACTGTTTCTTCTGGAAGTAGTTTGAGCATGGGTATGGTGAGAGGAATGTCAATACCTGGCGTTTATACTAAAATGGTCGATGATACTTATAAACATTCATCAAGTGTATATTATGCATCTTTAGCACCAATTTGTATGGATATGTGTAATAATTCTTATGTCGGATCAACTGTAGCTGATGGGGCATCTACAAAGTTTTCGCTCACTTCATCTGCTGATATCAATGCGTATAATGTAAGTGATGTTAAATTGAGTTTAGAGACGAGTGAACTAGCAGATGAGTTAATACTTAGAGAAAGAAGTGAAAATGCTGAAGTTGGAATTGGAGCAGGTGCGAAACTTAAACAATCGCTTATGCAAGATGTAAGAACTGTTGATTCATGGCAAAATAAACCTGCAGGAGTGATTAGAGTATATTTTGTTTTTAGAGAGCAATTTGAACGATATGTTAGTGCTGGATTGAATAATTTAGCTGGTCATAAAGAAGGTTATTTAAGTGATCTTCCTGTAGGAGGTAACAAATGAATACAGTTGACTTGTTGTTTATAGTTGATGTTACTGGGTCAATGAGTGGATTTATAAGTGATGCAAAACAAAAAATGAAGTTTGTATTATCTTCACTAAAGAAACAATTTGAAATCGATTTGAAAGTTGGATTGAGTTTATATCGTGATCATCTATCGCAAGACACATCATTCGTTACAGCAGTTTTTGATTTAGCATCAATTGACGAGGTTAAAGATAAAATCGATAAAATAACTGTTGGTGGCGGTGGTGATCATCCTGAGGCTGTGATTGATGGAATTATTGATGGCATTACTGATATGAAATGGCGCGAAGATAGTAGAAGGATAGCATTTTTGATTGGTGATGCACCGGCTCACGGTATGATTTATGGTGAAAGTTGCTGTCAATGTGGTCAAACGTGGGGCAAAGCAGTGGCTTGCGCAGAGAAACATAAAGTGACAATTTATTCTATACTGTTAAGCGGCGATGAGCAAGCAAGATTAAATTTCAAACTTATTTCTAATTTTACTGGAGGGTTATTAATTGAGAGTGATAATGCAATGGATGTAATAGTTAATACACTTACTACTGAGTTTGGTAATGTTAATTTAGATTCAGAGATTTTAGAAATGATGGCAAATAAATTTAGCAATGAAGATATTTGTAAGATGTTAAATGTTGATAGAGATGAATTGGCTGACTCAAAGTCTAGAATAGCACAATATGCTAGCACTGTGTTAATATAAATCATGGATTAGCATTAATTTCGAACTTAATAAATAGAAGCCGGTTTCATTCCGGCTTTTATTTTGTTTTTATAGCAAAGATATTCTTGTAGATCTAGTATCAAACATTAAAAGGGAACTATGATGAAACATTTGGCTATAATTCAGAAGCAATTTTCTATATTATGCATAAGCAACAGCATTGTCAAGAAGGCTATTGACGAAAATTGGTGGAAAAAGTTATCTCCTGAAGAACAACGAAAATATTTAATGCAACATAGACGAACAAAATTGCGACCGACAAGTCAACCGTTTAATCTTACGCAGACAATATTTAGAAGTGTGCCGGCTAGTTGGAAAAAAACAATATCTTATGCTGGTGGTGGGAATAATTCTGATATTGAACAGTTGCCAGATATGCTTAGATCAAAGGTGCTAAAAGATGCTTTTTCTGCAGGTGCTAAAGCTGTAGTCGGGTTTAAGTCTGGCACTAATATTACAAAGATGAAGCCGGTTTTTATTATTACGTCATCAACTTGGAGCAGATCACCTAAGTTTAATATTGAAACTGCTATTGATAGTAATGGTAACACGATTAATCCAGTACGTTTATATGATATTAAGCCTCGTTATAGTCGTCGTAATCGAGTTTCTTGGGATGAAAGAGTAACAGATTTAAGAATGACAAATATTATAGGCAAATTACCTGATGAACCGTACACTGTTTATGCTATTAAAGCTGATCCAAAAAGACAAGAAATAAAACAACAACGATCATTTATGAAGGAAAAAAATCGCCCTGGTCGTGTTGATGTTGAAAATAGAATGATAGCTGATGTTGTAAAGCCAGTATATGATTATTATTCTGCAAAATTACAACAAGGTCTAGAACAATTAAGAGATGTGGCTGTGCCTAGTTTTAATGATTTGTTAGAAGACACTGAATCAGAGATGGCAAATAAACGATATAAAATGTTAATTGACGATGTAAAGGACGCTAGAGATAAAATTGCTTCATTAAGCAGCGCTGTTTCTTCTCTAAAATGGCAGCATTTGCCAACTGGCGAACATTCATATTCAGATACATGGAGAGCCGGTGAAGCTAAAAGATTTATACGAGGAATAAACGAAATAAAAGAACGATTTGCAGATGACATGAAAGAAGCTAAAAAGACGAAATTAAAAGCGGCATATCAATCTTTACAAGAGTTTGATTTTTTAGATGCTTTTGATAAATTTAATGATGTTGCTCAACCACAATTAGCAAAAGCTGTTTTAGAGTTAAAGTCTATTGATCGTGCATCTGAAGAATATAAAAATAGATTAAATGATATAAAAACAAAAGCATTAACAATAATGTATTCATAAGATTAAGTTGGGTAATTAATAATAATTTTTTAAAGGAGGGCTTCATGGCTGCTACTAGTCAAAAGGTTACTGGTTCTGCTGGTGTTATGGAAAAAGTTCAAACACCTGATTATAGTGATCCACAGTTTGCTATTTATCAAGGTAATGTAAATGGCAACACAGTTGGTCAAACTGTAGACACTATTGCTGGTGTTTCTGTTCCGCTTAATAGACGCTCAAAAGAAGGCGTTACTATTTGCGGTGGTTGGGATCCTAAATTTATGGTACTCTAATGATCGAACAACCATTAAGAGAATGCAGAGATTACGGAAATTTTAAGAAAAAGAAAAGGGAAAAAGCGATGGACATCAATCAAAGAGTTGATAAAGTCGCTAGCATCATTATTGACGATGACGCTAACGGTAAGGTTGCCGTTTCACCTCCTGGTTGGAGTGGAACTGTGGAGCACATGAAGAAGCACAAGGACATTGACAATCCTTGGGCTCTAGCATGGTGGATGTCAAAACAGCAACCTGGTGCTAAATGGGGTCCTGGCGGAAAATTGACAAAAAAGCCGGAGCCTCATCACAAAGAAAAGAAGCGTAAGAAAAAGTCGTCATCTGAAATTATCGCGCAAGTAGTAAATGATATTATCATTGGTGATACGATTGACGAACTTACTACTCCTGCCGAAACTGTAACATCGACAAAGAGTTATTCTACAGTCGACACAGTTAGATCTAGCGATGGTAACTATGTTACTATCAAGACGAATTACAAAGAAGAGAATGGGCAGGTTTTGTTAGAAGAATATGTTGTGGAGAAGAACGGTGTGGTTGAAAAGTTTGACAATGCTGGCGACTTTTGCAATCGCTTGATGGTCGAAGGCGTACTGTAATTCTCCTCTTCGCGAAATCAGAAAAGCCTGCATTATGTAAAAATAATGTGGGCTTTTTTCTATAATACGAATAAAAACGGAAGAGGTTTACATGGCGAATTATATCTATTTGACGCAAAGAACTAACCGTCATGTTGCGAAGTCGCTTAGTTCTGATGCTGCACCGGCGACATATACTGGCAATTCGTTTGGGACATTTGGCGTGCCCGGAGGCACTGATACTACACTTCATAATCCATGGGGAATTGCAACTGCTGGTACTCATATATTTGTTTGCGATTCTGTGAATAAGAGAATCGTAAGATTTGATCGAACTTCATGGTTATATACTGCTGAATATAGTACTATTGATACCATTGATACGCCTTACGTCATTATGGTTGATTCTATTAATGGTGACTTATATGTTGCCGGTGTTTGGAATAATAGATGGGTTAGAATTGAACGATTGACAACTAGTCTAGTAAGCGTTAAGGTTAGTGGAAACCTTCAACCTGATAGTGAATTGTTTTGGAGACCTACTGGAATAAGCAGAGGATTTGCTGCAGATAGTTTTCTTGTTGTTGGTGCAAATCTTGACATCTATCAAACAATTGAAAGTGGATCATTTTCTGTATTTACGACACAGGCTATTACTGGCGAAACATCTACTTATCCACAGTCGTATGCTACAAATCATTATATATCAATAGTGAAGCATACAAATGGCGACTTGTATCTCAACAATAGCAAAATGATAATTAGAGCAAATTCGTCATTTATCAATATAGGCGATTCAAATATTTTAGGCAAATCAATCATTGGATTGAAAGAAGCTATTGGTGGAACATTATTGGTTTACAATGTAGAAACGCAGACAGTCAAACGATATGACGAGAACATGAATTTTGTTGAGGATGTTTGGATTGACACTGGTGACGTTATTAGTAATGATGCATATGATGTCGCTGATTTTGTAGAAATATCAATTTGATGAAAAATCAATAAAAGGAGAGATGCATGGCGTACAAAACGTATTTATCACAACGAACTAACCGTCATGTCGTAAAGCGGTTGAGTTCTGATTCTGCTCCGGCGACATACGATAGTTTATCTTTTGGTGTGTGGAGTATTCCCGGTGTAACAAATTCAGATCTCAATTTCCCTTGGGGAGTAGCAGCCGATGGTTCAGATAACATTTATATTTGCGACACAAACAACCAACGAATAGTTAAACTTGATTCAAGTTGTGCATTTGTTGCAGTATATGATGTAACAAATACGGTTGGTACACCATATTCAATGTTGTTTGATTCAACTTCAGGCGATTTATATGTTGCCGGTGTATATGCAAATTTGTATGTAAGGATTGAACGCATCACAACAGCGCTTGTTCAAGTAAGACTTAGTGGTAATTTGAATTCAATGAATGATCTGTGGTTTAGACCTACAGCTATTTGTCCAGATTTTACTGCAGGTAATTTCATTGTCGCAGGCGCTAATCTTGATTTGTATATTACAACAGAAACTACATCATTTTCAACATTCGTACAACAAGCTATTGGCGGCGAAACGACAACATGGCCTGAAATTTATGAAACGACAAAGTATAACGGTGCAATCAAGCATTCTGTAAATAGTGATTTATATCTTAACAATGGCCGAAAGATAATTAGAGTTGATTCGTCATATGATAATATTGGTGATTCTGATAAGATTGCAAAAACTATTACTGGATTGAAAGAAGGCAAGTCAGGTACATTATTAACTTATAATGCTGATGAACAAAAAATTGTAAGGTATGATTCAGATTTGAATTTTGTTGAAGATGTATATGTTGATTCCGGTTCTGTAATAGCAACTGATGCGTATGATGTTATGGACTTTGTCGAGATTGATGTCTAATGGCTATATACTTTGTAAATGCTTCAGGTTCCAGTACTCTCCCTTATGATACGTCTGCAAAAGGCGCCACAGACTTTGCTACGCTTTTTAGTAATGTAGCAGAACAATCAGGTGATATTGTAGAAGTTGTTGATGATGGTGAAATTATAGCAGCTTTTACAGTAAATTGGGCAGCCACCAATATTACAATACGGTCATGGTCAGGTAATACAAATAAGCCAACAGTAAAATGTACATTAACGGGTAATGGGTTTTTCTGTAATAGTTCAATGAATGGCGCTAAGTTTGAAAATTTGAGAATATACAAAGATGGGAATAGTGCATATAGATTGATTGATGGAATAAGTTGTGTTGATGTCGAAGTGACTAGTTGTGAATTGTTTCACATAAACAACGATACTAGCGATACTTCATGTGGAATACGTCCATATGTTGGTTGTAGTGGTTGGAAGGTTAGAAACTGTTTGATTTATCATGTGGGTTTATATGGCATTGAAGTAAATAATTGTAGCACTTGCGAATTTGTTAATAATACAATTTTTGATTTTAAGTACGGATCATCTGCGGCTAGCGGCATCCTTGTTACAAACGCATCTGCGACAAATAATAAAATATATAACAATATAATTCATGGCAACGGTAGTACTACTACTTACGGGATAAGATATATTACTGCTGGTTCTGGAAATATACATGATTATAATGACATTTATGATTGTACTACGCCGTTTTCTGGAACGACACAAAACACGCACGAAATTACTGTAGACCCATTATTTTTAAGTGAAGGTTTATTTAACCTCAGATTACAACCATCTAGCCCTTGTTTAGATCAAGGAGCAGGATCTGGTGTCATAGCTTCAAGACCAACAACAGATTTTGATGGCATAACAAGACCTATTGACATTCCGACAATAATTGACGCTGACGACGGAACGGACATGGGGGCTTTTGAATATGACCCACCGCCGCCGTTAGATGGCCCATTATTGGTAATGACACAAAGAACAGCAAGACATGTCGCAAAAATCTATAATTTGGACCCCGTAGAATATAATAGAGCATTTGGCACGTTTGGTTCACCGGGATCAGGGACGGCAGGTCTAAATTTTCCATGGGGACTTACAATCGATGCTTATGGTTATTACTATATTTGCGATTATGAAAATGAACGAATAGTAAAACTCAACAGAGATTTTACTTATGTTAACGCATACGATACATCTAGTACAATTGGTCGACCTTGTTCTATATTTTATGCTGAAAATGATGATTTGTATGTGGCCGGTGTCACATATCATATAATTGAAGGTAATTTAGTTCATAATTTTATCGGTGTAGAACGTATAACAAGATCATTATCAAGTGTCAAATATAATGATAAAGTTATGGGCGATGAGATGTATGATTTACAACCAGAGGATAAACCGACAAATATATGTCGAGGATTTTTTGTTGACGAAATATTATTATCTGGTTTACGAAATTCAATTTATAGTTTGACTGAATTGTCTGATACTTTCTCATTTACAACCAAAAGAGACATAGGTGGCGAATCAAATACGTTCAGATTTCTTGGTATGGTACATCATTCTAATGATCTTTTATACGTAAATACAGGTCAAAAAATATTGAAGATTGATTCATCTTTTACTAATGTTGGTGATTCAGATACAATTGCGAAGTCAATGTATGGACTAACTGAGGCTGCTGATGGATCGTTACTGATGTATAATAGTGATACAAAATCAATTGATAGATTATCAGAAAAATCAATGCATATTATTGAAAGCCTTGTTCAAGACACTGGTAGTACAGTTTCAACTGATATTGAATGCGTATGGGATGTTTTGGAAATACCTGGTGGATTTACTCCACTTGTAGATATTTCTAATGTTTTGGGTTATTGGCGGTTTGAAGAATTATCATATGATGGATCGCCAAATGAAGTTGTTGATGATTCTGGACTTAATAATCATGGTCAAACATTCGGTGGGGCAACGCCAATATTTCCTGGGAAGATTGGTGGTTGTATAAACTATAATGGCTCATCAGTTTATGCAAATATGGGTAACGATGGAGGAGTATTCGATTTTGACCAGAATACAGATTTTAGTTTTGGTGCATGGTTTAAAACAACATCAACAGATTTAAGGGTAATCATATCAAAAGAAGATGGTAATAAGCCAACATGGAATTTACAAATTAATAGCGGGTTGATCTCATTAGTATTAGAAAGCTCTAGTGGAGATGTTACATTAACTACTGATGGTTCGTATAATGACGGTAATTGGCATTTAGTTATTGCAACAATAAATAGAACGACTGATAATGCGATTTTATATATAGATGGTTCTAATCTAAAAAACGGATCAATACCATCTGCTGCATCATATGTTGAACTAGCCACAAACGTGCTAGTTGGTGCTAGAATTCCTGTATTACCAGAAAGATTTTGGAATGGTTTAATTGATGAGACATTTATTGCACAAACTGTTTTATTACCGACAGATGTAACTGCGCTATGGAATAATGGCGTAGGTGCACTGATAAACCCTGTATGAGTGAAGCATGGCATATTACGTTGATTTTAGTTTAGCGTCAAATCCTGGATATTTGCTAGATGATCCAAATAATCCAATGGGATGGGCAGAGTTTGTTGCTGCAGGTGCAAATGTTTATTATTGTAAAGGCGAGCATGATGAAAACACATTGACATTATATGTTGCTGATAAAGAAATTAGACCATGGAATTTAGAAACGTTTGGCCCATGGAGAGTTAATGTTGATGTTATTTCTGGAATTGTTGGGCCGTTTTCAAATTCATGGTTAACTAGTGGTGGCATTGTTTCAGCTAACAATATGATTATTCAAGGCGCTGCTGCTCAAAGAGATTATACATTTTACAATACGAATTTTATAATAGCAAATCAATTATTAGTTGATAGTTCATTAGGATCAGCTGTCATTGTTCATTTTAAAGGATGTACTGTTAGAGCAGACGATCTTGATGTAGCTGTTGGTACGCCAGAATCAATACTTGACAATTTGAATTTTACAGATTGTGTTGTTGAAGTTAATACTAATGCTAATAGAGGTGATGAATTTAGAAATTCAGTGTTTAATAAACCAGATACAGCGTGGAGCACTGCAACTCATATCGGTTGTCAATTTAATTGGATCCCTCCAGTATGGCCTGCTTGGGATGCAATAAAAGATTTGTGGAAATATTCAGTACTTGGTATTAACATTACAGCAAATGCTAGTGGAAATTTTACTGATTATGAAACTGGTTTATTTGGAGTTGTTAGATCAATTACAGCTGGTATTGGATCGTTCTATTTTGATGTCAGTAATTACCGTATTTATGTAACGCAATCTGTTAACAGACATGTAATTAAACGGCTAGATTCAAATATTATTCCTGCTGTTTATGACGGTCAACGGTACGGTATATATGGAGAGATTGGTCGATTACGATTTCCTTCAGGCGTTTGTTCAAACGGCGAAAATATATTTTTATGTGATTATAAAAACGAGCGAGTTGTTAGACTTGATTTGGCGTTGAATTTTTTAGAAGAATATAGCACATCGTTAACAGTGGACAAGCCTTATTTAATATATTATGATAGTACGACGACCGATTTGTATGTTTTAGGTATTACTCAGAATTTTTGGAATTGCAAAATGGAACGGCTTACAATAAATCTTGATGACGAAATAGAAAGTGTGAAAGTTAGCGATTTTCTGGGCAAATTTACTGACGGACAGATGCCGACTGCAATGTGTCGCGGATTTGACGTTAATGACTTTATTGTTTGTGGTTTAGGTAATGATATATTTAGAACGACAGAAGAAGCTGAGACATTTACATCGTTTACAAATCAAAGTATTTTTGGTGAAGATCCTATAAGATATATGGGAATGATAAAACATTCTGATAGCAATCTTTATATGAACAATGGTGAGAAATTATTGCGTGTAAATTCTAGTTTTGAAAATACTGGTGACTCAAATCGATTATCTAGTGCTATGTATGGATTAATAGAATCTATAGATAATGCATTAGTATATTATGATGCAGAAGCATTGAAATTTGTAAAATATGATACTGATTTGAATTACGTAGAAGACGTATTTATTGATAGTGGCGATACGATTGAATTGGATGCAAAATTTGTTGTAGATTTTCTTGAGCTTGATTTAAGAGCTTAGTACTATGCTAAAGACTGTGACTATTTAGTCATGGTCTATTTTTATGTGAAAACAACGAGCAAATATGTAAAATATAATGTAGGAGGATAGGATGTTCCTGATTATAGAAGGAATTCATGATACAGGAAAGTCTACATTGATTGACAGGTTGTGCTCTAGTAAATTTGCCTTTGCGTTGTTTAAGGCTAAGCGATTGATACCACAGTTTGAAGATGCAAAAAATGTTCAAGTATCTGATTTTGCTTTTGGTGTAAATTGTTCAGTTGTATGGTTTGCTAGTCAATTGTCAGAAAGACATCAAATAGTATTTGATAGATTGCATTTATCTGAATACGCTTATGGTCGAGCAATTCGCAATACTGATAAATTTGATGCAATACGTCGATTTGAAATAATTGATCAAACATTGTCGACATTTAATGTTAAGTTAGTTTATTTAGAATGCGATTATGAAATAATACAACAACGACAGAAGAAGAAAAATGTTGTTTATAGCAAAATTAGTTACGAAAAACTGACAGAAGCTTTTAATAATGCATTAAAAGTAACTAGATTACCTATATTGAGATTAAACACTGGTGAAAAAAATGAAACATTAATATATCAAGAAGTATGCCGATTTTTGGAGGACAAATGCGATTGACTGCTGAAGAAAAATTAAGACGATATGCTAGAGATATTATTGGTACTACAGATCCATGTTTAATAACTCTTCAAATAGATTTGACAGATTTTTGCGTTTGTAAATGTAAAGGCTGTGAACATTGGAAATGGCCAGTTAAAACAAAATTTGATACTGATGTTGTAATGAAAAACGTATTTCCTTTCCCATATAAAACAGAATCAACATTATTTAACAATCTGCAATCTGTTGTATTATCTGGTGGCGAACCATTACTTCATCAAGATGTCGAATCAATTGTAAGTCATATCAACCATAGATATGCTAATGTTGGAATTATAACATCTGGTTTAGGAAAGAACAAGCTAGATTGGTTGACTTTATCAAAAAATTGTCGATGGATACGATTTTCAACTGATGGGTTTACACCAGAAAATTATGCAGCAACTCGAGGCGTTAATTTATTTTCAACGTGGTTAGACAATTTGCTAACGCTACTTGACGCTAATAAGAAAACAAAATGTCAAACGAGGCTTAATGTAACAATTCATGATTATAATATCAATAATTTCTCAGATAATTTGATAGATTTTCTTTTAGAGAATAAGCTAAATTTAGATGTTTATTTTTGGCTATCGAGGGAATTTATCGATGTATTGAGACAAGAAGGAGAAGCATCAATAAATTTGTCATTAAAGCTGCGAAATAAAATAGATGAATTACGAGACGAAGCAAAAACTAAAGGCTATCCAATGAAATTAATTGATGTAGGCAATGTTTTAAGGCATATGACTGGTCGTGAAGCTAAAAGTTATAAGTCATGTTATGCTGCACAAATGTTTGCTTTAATAGCAGCTGATGGAAATGTATTTCCGTGCTGCTATATGTACGAACCTGTGTTTGCTGTGGATAAACAGCAAACACAGTTTATTATAGGAAATGTTAATGAACAATCAATATTTGATATTTATAATGGTCAACGCTATAAAGATGTTGTAGATAAATTCAGACGATGTAATAAGAAATTTTCTCAATGCGTTTTTTGTGATAGATATGATCATTTAAATGTGTATTTAAATCAGTACAGAATTACAGATGATGAGCCAATATTCTTATGAAGCATTCTTTGCTGCGAAAAAAAGTAGATCAAATAGAACAACAAATATTCAACTGCAAAAAGTGTGATGAATTATTTTCTTTACGTCAAAAGAAAGAGCACAATTGTCCTGTATTAGGTTTTGATTTTGATCATTATTTGTCAGCTAGAGTATGTTCAATTTGTGAAGCGCCGGGTATTTATAAACCACATAAAGGTGAAATTTTAATTGAAAAGTTCGAAGACTTTCATAAAATTTATGATGACAGAATTCAGAATGTTGCGTTAATTGGCAAGCGGCTGATGTCAGTTTATGAGCAAGCAGGATTGACATGGCAAGACATACAGCATTTTAATGTTGTTTGCTGTAGTCCACCTAATTATAGAAAACCACAAATTGAAGAGATAATGAATTGTCTGCAATTTTTGAAAGCGAGAATTAATTTAATACAGCAAATGAAAGTGATTGTAGCATTTGGTCGAGTTGCTAAAAGCGCTGTTAGTAAATTTAAATTTGATGTGCCAATTATTCGATCACATCATCCGTCATATATTTATTCGTATATGCTAGAAAATGAAAGAGTTGATTATGTCTCTGATATTGCTAATCAAATTAAAAAGGTATTACAGTGAATCAGCATGTAATACAATTATCTGTTGATATAGCGATTATTGTTAATGATGTAGAGTTTAGACGCGCTAGAAGACAATTTAAAAGCATATTTCATTGGTCTCGTTTTTTAACAATTGAAGATATTCGCGGTCACAAAATGACTACAAGAAAAAAGAATATTTTGTTGTTTGAGGAATCTGTAAATGAAAAAGAAAAAAAATATCAAGAAGCGGGTTAAAACTAAGCAAAGTAATATTGTGCCTGTCATAATGGATGCACTTGACAGAACAAATCAAATGCTTAAAACTAGATTTAAAGTAAAGCATATAAATTATGTTCTTGATAATGGTGTAATTCAGAAAGGTTGGCTTATATCGAAAGAGCAAGATATTGATGAGGCAGTTAAATTGTTAGAAGTTCAAAACGCACCAGTATACATTTTAGGTCAATTTTATAGTGTCATGTTTGGTTGGGATATTACAAAATCAACAATTATTGGCAGTTTATGGCGATATGGAAAAAAGGTAGATGAAATTAGAAGTGTCGATTTTGGCGAATTAAAATTAATGATGCAAGATTGGTTCGAAAAGACAATGCAAGGAGAAAAAACATGATTTATGAGTATCAATGTGCTCATTGTGAACATGTGCAAGAAGAAATTCATGGCATGAATGACAATCCTGACATCAAATGTGAAAAATGTGGTAAAGAATCAAAACGTATTATTACAGGCGGCTCGGGTGTTATTTTTAAAGGTGGTGGTTGGACAACTAGCGATTCAAAATTTAAACAGTCAATGGGAAAGAAAAGTGAAAAAATGGGAAGAAAAGCTAAAGATCACGTACAATCTGTGACGAATCTCAAAGATTTGCCGCATCGATAGACCTTGCCAATATCTCTCTTGAAGTTGTAATCTATTTGATAACTTTAGTTGATTATTGGAGAAGTGGAATCTCCTACAAATTATAGAAATGTTGATTCTAGAGTGAGTTGTGATGTCTCTAAGAATTTTCTGCGATAATCAATGTGACTACTGCTAGATAAAGATGAGATTTAAGACAACTGAAAGGTTATAAAATGGCAAATCAAAGTTCTATATATGACGAACAATCAATTAAAACATTAGATGAACGATCACATGTTCGTCTACGACCAGCAATGTATATTGGCGACACTGGAATCTTCGGGTTACATCATTTGGTGTATGAAGTTGTAGATAATAGTATCGATGAAATAACTAATGGTTATGGTAACCTCATTACTTGTAGAATTTATAATGATGGTTCAGTGTCTGTCGAAGATAATGGTCGAGGTATTCCTGTAGGTGTTCTTAAAGACAGCAAGAAATCAGCTGCTGAAGTTATTATGACATCATTACATTCTGGTGGTAAGTTTGGTAATGACAGTTATAAAACGTCATCAGGTCTTCACGGTATTGGCGTATCAGCTGTAAATTTCTTATCCGAAGAATTAGATCTTGTAGTTTGGCGCAATGGATTTGAATGGAAACAATCTTACGCTAAAGGTATACCGACAACTGCAGTTGAAAAAGGTTCAAGCACTGATAAGACCGGAACATATGTTAAATTCAAACCCGATCACAAAATTTTTCAGACTGTCGACTTTCAATATAAAATATTGCATGATAGGCTGAAAGAACTAGCTTATTTGAATAAAGGTGTAAAAATCGTTGTCGTCGATGACAATACAAACGAAAAAGCTGAATTTTATTCAGATGGTGGTATTTCTGCATTTGTAGTCGACTTAAATAGCAACAAAGAAACTGTGAGTCCTATCATTTATTTACAAGATGAAGTTCAAGTTAAAAACGAGAATGTTGAAAGCGGACCATATAATGTAAGTTTTGAAATTGCTATACAATATACAAAAACATATTCTGACATTGTTTATTCATTTGCAAATAATGTCAATACACGTGATGGTGGTACGCATTTAACTGGATTTAAAAGTGCGTTGCTTGAAGCTATTGTTAAATATGCAGAACGAAAAAAATTATTTAAAGGCCTGCCGGTTAGACCGACTTCCAGAGATGTGCTAGAAGGATTGACGGCTGTTATATCTGTGAAACTGCCGAATCCTGAATTTGAAGGGCAAACAAAATCCACATTAGGCAATCCAGAAATCAAACCTATTATTAGAGATCAAGCACTCGAAGCAATAACGGATTATTTTGGTAAACATGAATCTATTGCAATGGCAATTGCAGAAAAAGTATCGCAAGCATGCATTGCTAGAGAAGAAGCTAGAAAAGCAAAAGAAACAGTAAGACGGAAAAACATATTATCTACATTAGGTTCGTTGCCTGGAAAACTAGCTGATTGTTCAGATAAAAACCCAGAAACATGCGAACTATTTATTGTTGAAGGTGATAGTGCTGGTGGTAGCAGTAAGCAAGGTCGTAATAGGAATTTTCAAGCAGTGTTACCAGTTAAAGGAAAAGTATTGAACGTTGAAAAATGCGAATTGGCAAAAGTACTTGACAATGAAGAAATCAAATCATTGATAGCAGCAATAGGCATCGACATTAAAACTGGTGACATATCAAAACTTAGATATGACAAAATCATTATTAGCTGTGATGCTGACGTTGACGGAGCTCACATTTCATCATTGTTATTGACACTGTTTTATCGATTTATGAAACAATTGGTTGTTGATGGTCATGTTTATTTGGCTCAACCACCATTGTATCGTGCTAAATATGGTAAAGAAGATTACTATATCATGGACGATGAAGAACTAGCTAAATGGAAAAAGACAGTTAAAAATCCAGAGAAAGCGATTATAACACGGTTTAAAGGTTTAGGAGAAATGAATCCTGAACAATTGTCAATAACAACAATGAATCCGCAAACTAGAAAATTGGCAAGAGTTGTTGTAGCTGATGAAGACGAAACTGATCGTATTTATTCTATTCTGATGGGTCGAGATATTAATGCTAGACGAGAATATATAGTTCAAAATGCATTTATTGTTCATGAAGATGAAATAGATGCATAAAAGGAGTAAGCATGGCTGATGATGACAATGACATTGTAAATGAAGATGAAGACGAAGATATTGTATGTGAAAACGAAGTTGTAAGTGAAGAAGGACAATTTGATGTCAAATCGCACGAAGTGTTGCCGAAGATGTATTTGGCTTATGCGCTAAGTGCAATTAAAGACAGATCATTACCTGATATACGTGACGGACTAAAACCTGTCGCGAGACGTATTTTGTTCGGAATGCATGAAATGAGTTTGACTCATTCTAAGCCAACTAGAAAAAGCGCAAGAGTCGTTGGTGAAGTCATGGGCAAATATCATCCTCACGGAGATGGGTGTTGGAGAGGCTCTGCCAACGTTCTTGAACTCAATGGTAAAATTCATCGTTTAAAAGACCTTGTAGGCAAGCAGATTTGGGTATTGGCTCATGATACAGAGAACAACAAGCCGGTCCCAGCAATTGCTCATTCATTTAGAATTACAAAGTTTGTCGATGAATTGTATCGTGTGACATTTTGGAATGGTGAAAAGATCGAATTGACAGACAATCATGAATTGGAAAAATTATCAGGTGAATGGTCCAGGACTGATGCTTTGAATGTTGGTGATATAATCACTAATGGAATTATCACTAACAACGAATATCCTAAATTTAGAAGTTCAAATGAACGTATGTCAATAGGAAAGAAACTTCATCATATTGTTGGTGAACATATTCATGGTGAAGCTGAAATTTATCATCATAAAGACGAGAATACGAAGAATAATTTGCCTGACAATATTGAACCGGTGACAAAGATCGCTCATGAAAAGCTTCATAAGAATTATGAAAAAGGTCTACGAAAAGGTAATGAAACTATGTTTCATGGTATCGATGAATTTCGTGAAGCTACAAGAAAGAAAAACTCTGAGATTATTAAAGCAGTGAATCAAAAACATTATCTTTTTAAAGCAATTAAGATTCTTAAGATGATGATTGAAGATGATGTAGAACTTACAGAAGAAGTTTATAATAACTATCGAGTAAAAGTATATAATGGTACAACTCTAGAACGACTTAAGATAAATGGCCATACTTTTGATGAGGTTGCTGGATATGCCAAGTCAAAAGAGAAACTTAGACTAATTGATACTTCATTAGCAAAAGGTCACATTGAAAGTCTTAAAGTTGAAGAAAATAATGCTGATGAACATGTTTCAAGACAAAGTAATGATTCAAGAAAAAAAGGTCATTTACTCTATACGTCTTCAATAGTAGTTAGTGCATGCCTTGAAAATTATGGTTTAAATTTTAATATCAAAGACTATGATGATATTAGATGCGATTTGTGTGAAACAGATGACAATAATTTTTATCCAAAATTTGAAACATTGACAAAATGGTTTGGGATAACTACAATCAATCAATTATTGGATTTAATGTCTCAACGAAATTTAATGATAATTAAGAAGATTGAGACATTCAATGTTGATCATGAGCCTGTATATGATTTTACTGTAGATAAATATGAAAATATGTATATGCCTGTTGGCACGAATGAAAGAAACGAAACGAAACTAATTGTTGCTCATAATTCAATCTATGGTGCAGCGGTGAGGTTGGCACAACCTTTTACTACACGTTATCCGCTTATCATTGGTCAAGGAAATTTTGGGTCAGTTGAAGATAAACCGGCTGCAATGAGATACACAGAAATGAAAATGTCAGCAATATCAGATATGGTTGTTGCTGATATTGATAAAGCGACAGTTGATTTTATGCCCAATTTTGATGGCACACTTAATGAACCCAAAGTTTTGCCGACAAGACTACCGTTGTTTTTATTGAATGGTTCTGTTGGTATTGCTGTTGGTATGGCAACTTCTGCGCCGCCTCATAATTTGACGGAAATTATCGATGCTATGTTGACTTTCATTGATAATGAAGACGTCTCAATCTCTGAATTGATACAATATTTAAAAGGACCTGATTTTCCATCTGGTGCATATATGTTTGACAACGGAATTCGTCAAATATATGAAACAGGTCGAGGGTCTGTAACTATAAGAGCGAAAGCTGAAATTGTTGATAACGGTAAAAGACAGAACATCATCATTACTGAATTGCCGTATCAATTAGACAAGTCTAAGTTAATCACTAGAATTGCTGATCTTTATAAGAAGAAAGAGAAGATTGAAGGTATTGATGGCATATCAGATATCAGAGATGAAAGTGATAAGCATGGTACGAGACTAGTAGTTGAATTACGACGCGGTGTTAGAGCCAAGGCTGTTTTAAACACATTGTTTCGGCGTACTGAATTACAAACAAAACAATCTTTTTTGATGCGAGCGTTGATCGACAATGTTCCAAAACTTGTAACGCTTAAAGAAATTTTTGGTCATTTTGTCAATCATAGAAAAGATGTTATCACGAGACGAACTGAGTTTGAATTGAATCAAGCAGAAAAGAAAGCTCATATATTGCGCGGATATTTAGTAGTTTTTGATAATTTGGATGCAATTCTTGAAGATGTCAAAACTTCTAAGTCAACTGAGATGACATATAAACGTTTGCAGAAATATAAATTATCTGATGAACAAATCAAGGCAATTTTGGATTTACGCGTGCAACGTCTCGCTCAATTTGAGCGCGAAGCTATTGTGACTGAACATAGTGAACTAATGACTAAGATTCACGGATTGAAGCAGTTACTAGATTCGGAAGTTTTAGTATTAGAAAAAATCAAAGAGGAATTGGCAGAAATTAGACAACAATTTGGTGATGCTCGTAAAACTAAAATTATCAAAACCAGATCTAGATCAAACTCTGATGATGACGATGATAATAAAGAAGAAAGTTTAGATACAAGTGATGAAACAATTGATGAGATTGAGGAGATTCAGGAGGAAGACGTTGTTGTTACTGTAACTCATAATGGATTGGTTAAACGGACGCCGGTGTCAGAATATCGTGTGCAGAACGTACGTGGTAAGGGTTTGATTGGAGTTGATGTTAAAGAAGAAGATTATGTTGAAAAAGTATTTCAATTATCAACGCATGATTATACATTAGTTTTTACTAATAAGGGTCATTGTTATAAAATGAATGTATTTGAGATACCGTCATTAGGCAGAACAGCTGCAGGAAGTTCAATACTCAATGTTCTTAACCTTAATGAAGATGAAATTGTTGCTAGTGTAGTACCAATTACTAATTTGCAGGACAAAATGTTTTTGATGGTTACAAGAAAAGGTCAAGTCAAAAAATTGAAAGCTGAAAAGTTGCAACGCCCACGAGCTAAAGGTACAAAAGTTGTTGGACTTGATGACAACGACGTTCTTATTGATGTTAAACTTATAGATCAGCCACATTTGGATGCTTTGTTAGTGACGAGAAAAGGTATTTCAATACGATTTCCTGAAAGTGCTGTAAGAGCATCCGGTAAAAGTGGTTCAGGCGTTAGGGCAATCAAATTAGCTGATGATGATTGTATTGTTTCGGTAAATATGATATCTGAAGCTGACAATGAATGTTTTGTGATGCTAGTTACTGAACGAGGTTATTCTAAAAAGACTATATTACGCAAGTTTAGAACTCAACGTCGAGGTGGTCGCGGGATCATTTGTATGGATGCTAACACAACTGTTGGCAAAATTGTTTCGGCTGGTATTGTGTTAGACGAGAAAGAACAATTCATTGTTATGACAAGTCAAGGCATGCTTATACGATTGAAATCGGCTCAAATAAGAACATTAGGACGAAATACTCAAGGTAGTCGAATACAAAAACTAAAAATGACTGATTCAGTAGCTGCAGTTGCATATTTAGGAATTGTTGAAGAAAACGAATCTGACTCTGAACAATCTGAAGTCGAGGATGAATAATGTCAACACTTGTAATTGTAGAAAGTCCCGGCAAAGTTAAGACTATTCAAAAATATCTTGGCCGTGATTATATAGTTAAAGCATCGGTAGGTCATTGTTACCAGATTGAACCAAAGGATAATGCGATTGATATAGATAATCATTTTGCACCGAAGTATGTGATCATACCGAAAAAGAAAAAGGTTGTTGCTGAAATAAAAACATTAGCTAAGACAGCAGACAAATGTTTAATCGCATCAGATCCTGATAGAGAAGGCGAAGCAATTGGTTGGCATATTGCAAAAAATGCTATACGAAATGCTTGTCTTGTCCAACGAATATCGTTTCAAGAAATAACAAAACAAGCTGTACTGGCAGCTCTTAGACAACCTCGTGAACTTGATACAAATTTGTTTAATGCGCAACAAGCAAGAGCTGTATTAGACAGATTAGTCGGTTATAAAGTGTCGCCAGTACTTTGGCGAAAAGTTTGTCGCGGAACATCGGCTGGACGGGTTCAATCAATTGGACTACGTTTGATTGTGGAGCGGCAACAAGAAATTGATAGTTTCAAACCTGAAGAATATTGGGATATCATTGCAAAATTTTCAACAATAATTGATAAGGCTGAAGTATTTTCTGCTACTTACAAGAGTGACGAGAAGTTAATTTCAGAGGATCAAGTTAATAAGATATTGGATTCTATTGGCCAGTCAAAGAAATGGCACATGAAGTCTCTATCCAAGGCTAGAAAGAAACGATCGCCATATCCTATATTTAACACTTCGTCATTGCAGCAATTTTGTTCTTCGTCTTTTAATTGGGATGGAAAAAAGACGATGAAAATAGCACAATCTTTATACGAAGGGTTTGCTGTAGGTGATAATGAAACAACAGGATTGATAACTTATCATAGAACAGACTCATTGAATATAAGTTCTGAAGCAATTTCAGCTGTTCGTGATTTGATTAAGCAGGCAGGGAAAAAGTATTTGCCGGATGAACCTAGAATTTTTAAGTCAAAGAAAACAGCTCAAGAAGCTCATGAAGGTATTAGACCAACACATTTGGAATTTACATTAGATGATATTAGACGAAGTTTGCCAAATGATGAATATAAGCTTTATGAAGCAATTTATTACAGATTTATTGCTTGCCAGACGACAGATGCCGAGTTAGACGTTACAAAAATGACTATTGACTCAGATAACAATCATACATTTATAGCTAATGGACAAGTTTTGGTATTTGATGGTTATTTAAAATATTGGCCATATTCATCGGCTAAAGAAGAGATATTACCGTTAGTTAATGAAGGTGATGCAGTCAAATTGAAAGAAGTAAATGGTAATCAACACTTCACAAAGCCGCCGGCAGCTTTTAATACTGCATCATTGGTTAAGACGTTGGAAGAAAAGGGTATAGGTAGACCGTCTACATATGCAACAATAGTAGACACACTGCTAAAGCGAGGCTATGTTGAAAAGAAAGGGAAAGCATTCGCACCTACAGAACTAGGATGTCGTGTGTCAGCATTTCTAGTGAAGGCTTTTCCGGAAGTTATGGATACTAATTATACAGCTAGAATTGAAACACAACTTGATGAAATTGCAGAACATGGAAAAATTTGGTATGCAGTAGTTGATGAATTCTTTACTGAATTGTCAAAAAGATTAAGTACTGCTAAAGACATTATTAGCAAAAAAGGTGAAGTGACAGACATTATGTGTCCTACTTGCAAACAATATAAACTAGTGAAACGATTCGGCAAATTTGGAATGTTTTACGGTTGTGAAGGTTTTAAAGAAAAAGGTAGCAATCAGTGTAAGGCAACATTTAATATAGGCGCTGATGGTGAGCCATTGGCAAAAGAAAAGAAAATAGTTAAATATTTAGAGGGAGTTGTTTGTGATAGGTGCGGAGCACCAATTGTTATTAGAAAAGCCAAACGATCCGGAAAAGAATTCGGTGGTTGTTCGTCATGGCCAAAATGTCATAGAATTTTTACACTTGATGGTAAACCTGTCGATCACAATCGTTAATCTTGTACTCTCCGTTGTCAAAATAAATAATTTTTTGATGATATAATTGCACAGCACAATTTATTAATGAATTGTGCGCTTTTACATGCTCTTTGCGCGTTAACAAACATAAATTATTTATTGAGTTGTCAAACTTGTTACCATTAATATGATGAACATATTCATCGTTTTCATTACTTTTTAATGTTCTTCCTAAAAAACACTCCATAACTAATTTGTGATACCCTTTAAATTTGTGACGTTTGATTTGTATTTTTGGACGGCCATGTTTTATAGAAATTTTATTTGAGTATTCAGGAAATATTATTGTCGGTTCATTGAGCATTATACTTGGCGTTTGATGCAGCACATATACGCTCTGTGATCTGTCAAACCAAACAAGTTTGTTTAACATTTTTAGACTCAAATATTCTAAACTGATTGTTAATTTTCTGTGTTGTGATGGATTCGCACACACATATAAATTGTCTATATGATTGTTTAATTTATTAAAATCAATATGATGTATTGATTCTGTAGCTGTCAGCTTTCTGTCTAAATGTTGTTCAACAACAAACCTGTGTTCTTGTTTTCGTTTGCCGTTTATTTTAACTCGCCGATATCCTGCTGTGCTGAGTCCGTGTTTATAATTGCCATGATTTTTACCTGACGGTATAGTACGTTGTTGCTGTGAGCATTTCCAACAACGATTTTGTTTGCGTTTATACTTACATTTCACTTCTCGCGGTCGTCCGCAGATGTCGCAAATTTTAATCATTTGTTTTCCTTTGGAAATGTAATTATTTCCGATTTATAAACGTAAAAGAAATAGTTACATTCTTATCCTTCTTTGCATTACAGGCTTTTTCCTGTAGTTCTTTTTATATTTCCATATAATTTTGATGGTGTGATGTCTACTGTTTCTATTTATATGAAGGAGATGAGTAGTCATGAACTCAAGGTACAGAACTGGGCCACGTTGTCCGGATTGTCATGAGATTAAAGACGTTATGCGACGTATACCAATTGAAATTGTAGATAAAAAATCAAGAGAAATTATTGAAGTTGCATATGGTGAAGTTATATGCACTGATTGTTTTCCAAAACGATATAAAGATAGAACGAAGCTTAGATTATACATATAAGGATGGGTAAACATGTCATGGCAAAACAAAATTTTTGTCGCTTAAAGTTTGATGATGAATCAATGAATAATGGAATATTATCGCAAAAGTCAATTGATTTAGACATCATAAAAGATAAGATTAAGAGATCAAAAACAAAAGTAGTAGCACTCAACATGTCAAATGTTCAATTTATGGATTCTGGAGCTGTTGTCATGATTGTGGCAATTCATAAATATTGTAAAAGATTGACAAAACAATTTGTGATTGAAAAACCTCAGAAGACAGTAAAAGATTTATTACATATTATTAATTTAGATCGTGCAATTCCAATTGTAGATTGATAATAGAGGGCGGTATGGCTGAACGTGAACGGGAAAAACGTGAATTTGGAAGACGTCAAAGTGATCTTGTACTGGTCGAGTTAACTGAAAAGATCGTTGACAATAATAATTCAGTGTCTGCTGCTGTTAGTTTAATGGGTGAAAATATTGTTGAATTATCTGAAAGTCAAGAACGCATTGAAAATAAGATTGATGATGTTTGTGAGTTTTGTGAAAATTTAACAGAAAATGTTAGCAAAAATACAACAGATTTATTTGATTTAAAAGAATCTGCAAAGATATTAAAACAAATAGACGAATTGAAGGTATTGGATTTAATCAAAACTGTAAAAAGATTGATTGTAGCATTTATAATTACTGCTATAACTAGCGTTGTGTGGTTCGTCATTAAAGATTTGATTTTGATGTATATCAAAACAAAATTTAATTAAGGTATGTTCATGAATTCTTTAACAGCATGTTTTGATCGTATGGACGCAATTACAGAAGCTAATAGGAAAGTGGTTGACAAGCATGTTGAATTAAAAGAAAGATTGGTTAGAAGAAACGGTCAAAAAAGCGTTTTATATACACAGAAGAAGAATGGTAAATGTAAAACGGCATCGCATTCTTCTATACAACAATAAGATTCATTTAATGAAAGGATATTCATATGCCTACGTATGATTTTATTTGTAATGAATGCGAACAAGAATATGAAGAAAATCGACCTGTTGGTGATTATGATTCAAAATGTCCAGTTTGCAACAGCACAAATGTTAAAAAATTAATTTCTGCACCAAATGTTATACTTAGTGGTTCGACGCCGGATTCGATTATTGGGCGAGATGCTGAGCAACGATGGGCACAATACACTGAAAGAAAAAAACAACGAGATAAAAACAATTTTGGTAATGCATCAAGTAAGGAAGTAGAAATTAAAAATCAACAACGAATTGGTCGACTTGTAGATAGACAACATAAAGCTTATGATGTTTTAGACAAAGCAAAGAAAAAAGCAGGTGTGACTAAACGAGAGGAAATAAGTTATTTGTTGAAAGGGCAAAACAATGTATAAGATAATGATTTCTTGTAAATTAGCAAGTATGCTGCGAGGAGGTTTTCAAAAGCAAGCGGCAGCTTGGGATGATCTTTCATATGATGCACAAGCCGAATACTTGAAAAATCATCCAGGGTCAAAAAAACGTATAACAAAACGACCAGGTGAAGGTGGCAAAAGTTTAAAAGATTATGATAGAATGTCTGTGCCTGAAATTCAGGCTGCAATTAAAGAATATCAAATGACAAAATCACCTAGATCGTTTAAAGCATTATATAAGAATTTTCTTCCTATGGTGTTGAACACTGTAAAGCGTGTTATTGGGCCTAGACAAGTATCAAAGGATGACGTCGAAGATTTGAAACAAGATGCAAACATAATTTTTGTTAGAGCATTATCGAATGCTGATCCGGCAAATCAAGGCGTTATTAAATACTTTCAAGACACTTTGCAAAAACAATTAGAAGGAAAATCGCGCGATATATTTAGACCGACAGTTACAATTGGGCCGAAAGACAAGCGACTTTTACGTGCTGTAAGACGATATTTACATGAGCAAAAAGGTAATAAGCCAATTGATTATGCAGATATGGCTAGAGCTATTAATAGTGATCCAACGAATAGAATTACTCATGCTACGCCTGAACTTATTACTAGTTTATTGCAAACTCCAGGTGTATCATTAGAAGAAGAAGTTGGCGGTGAGGGCGAAAGTAAACGAAAAATTCATGATGTTTTGGGGCCGTCAGGAGTGTTAGATACTGATGACAGATCGTATATAGAGACACCAGAAGAAGAAACAATACAACAAGATATAAAGAACGTCGTGTCAAAGAGCATAGAAGCATTAGACAATCCTTTGAGACGAAAGTTATTGAAACTTAAATTTGGTTTAGAGCCAATTAAAGTAAGATTGAAGCCGACAAAAGAGTACCCTGAAGGTCAGATAGTTCTTGCTCAAGGTAAACAATTGGATGTAAAAGATATTGCTAAAATCGTCAATCTGTCGAGATCAACTGTTAGACGTGAACTTGAAAAAGCAATGGTTCAGATGAGAAGAATGCAAGACATTCAAAGATTGGATAAGTCATCTAAGTCTGCTATGCGAATAATTAAAGCATTTGATGGTCATATTAGATTTGAATATCAGCCTCAATCTATTAGCAAAGTAGGGCACACTTATATTATTGATGGTATTGTTGTAAAGAAATTTGGTAGTCAATTGGTTTGTAATTGTGGTAAGACAAATTGTTTTCATAAGGACGCTGTTAAAAACATTTGAACGAGAATTGATATGCCGACTGTTTCATCAAAGAAGCTAACACAAGTAGAAGACAAGTCAAGTGTTAGCAATTCGTTTGAAGATGTTTTTAATGAATTCATTAATGACATCATTGATGAAGATGTCGAGGTCGATATTTTAACATTTATTGAGTCGCCATATTATTTAAATATTAAGACATTGCAACATCCGCAGCGTTTTATCTTTAAGATATTTTATCACTTGCCGTTAGATAACACCGTTAAATGTATTCGTATTCGTAATTTTCCACATGATTGTAAAGGACAGCTGCTTACTGAACGCGAATATGCTAATTTTTTGATTAATCAGAAGAGAACTAATCTAATAGGGACAGATGATATTGAATTTGCGACAGAATTGTTATTAGCTTGTGGTCGACGCGGTGGAAAAACATTTATAGCATCTATTATTTCTGCATATGAATCATACAAGTTAATTATTAAAGATAATCCTCAAGCGCATTATGATATGGCTGAGGATGAAATGATTAGAATAGTTAATGTGGCATCTAGTGGAGACCAAGCGCAAGAATTAGCAACTCAGATTCAAAATAGAATTTTTAATTGTGAATGGTTTTTGCCGTATATTGCTAGTTATAATGGACAAGAAATTAATTTGAAGACTAAGCATGATATTTCAAAGATGAAAGCAGAGCAAGAACGATATGGAAAGCCATTAAAGAAACGAGCTTCGGTATGTATTGAATCATTGTTGTGTTCTGCTAGACGTGCTAGAGGCGGATCAATTATTGTAGCTTTGTTGGACGAGTTAGCGCATTTTATTGATAATGAAGGAAATAGAGGTGGTAAGACAATTTATAACAGTTTAACACCATCAGGTGCCACATTTGGTAATGATAGTAAGATTATCTGCATTTCTAGTCCATATTCAAAGAGTGGTGTATTTTTCGATCTCTATACACAATCATTTGAAGATCAGTCGATAAGAATGTTACAAATGCCAACTTGGGAGATGAATCCTAGAATTGAATTTAGTTGGTTGCAAAATCGATATAAGAAAGATCCTGATGCATTTTGGACTGAATATGGTGCTCAATTTTCAACTAAAGTATCTGGATTTTTCAAATTTCCTGAGAAGATTTACGAATGTGTTGATGTTGTACGATATGATGATGGATATGATGAGGACGGTAATGCTAAGAAAATTCCTATTTATAGAGAACCAACGGACAGAATGACGACTCGCAATCGTTATTATATTGCATTAGATCCAGCAACTGTTGATAATGGTTATGCGTTAGCTATGGTGCATCTTGAACGAGATGCTACAGGACGGTCAACAGTGGTGGTTGATCGGTGGATGAAATGGTCAGTTAATGATCCAGAATTTGCAGAATTTGACTTTATTGATATTGAATATGTTGATAATTATGTAATGGATTTGACAAAGAAATTTAAAGTAGTCAAAATTGTGTATGACCAATTTGAATCAGCTGCATCTATTCAAAAATTTATTAAAGCTAGAATTGATGCAGTTAAGACTCATTTTTCTAGACAATATAATATGAAAATTTACCGCAGATTGCGGTCTATAATATATGACAGGAAGATCTCTTTACTTTATCATGAAGAAGGTTTACGCGAATTGGTGTATCTGCAAGAAAAGAAAGTTGGTAAAAGACAATTTAAAGTTGAAGCACCAAAATCTGGAGATGTTACAACTGATGATATGGCAGACGTATTAGCGAATGCTGTAAATATTTGTTGCGAAAATGAATTAATGATGCCAACACCGAATATGACAAGAGCTATGGCTGCTAGTTCTGGACCAACGGTAGGTAGTAAAGCAGTAACATTGGCATTAAGAACTAGACGAAGTAATACTGTTAGGTCTTTACAATATGGTGCATCAAATATTGACAGGATGATTGTAGCAAGAAGATTGGGAATTCATAGATGAACATAGAAGAAGAAGTAAAAGTTTATCAATTGTATAGACAAGATGCTGCCAAATATGAACAGCAATTAAAGACTGAAGCTATTGCGTTTTTTAGACACTTGTTAAATGTAAGTACGTTTGCTAATTCATTACCTAATGATGTTGCTTATCGCAAGAAAAGATTACAAGCGATTATTAATAGTACACTACAATCTATTGAGTTAATAGCAAATGAATTACAAAGATTAGGAATTGATTGCAGTTTACAAATTCAAACATTGATTTCAAGACATAATTTGCAGAAGTTAAGAGAGGAGCATCAAAATGCGAGAACAGCAAACTCCGAATTGGTTAGACAAGTTGATAGCGGACGAGAGTCGTTCGATAGTGAAGAAAGCTCAGACTGATGAATTAGCTGAAATTGAAAAGAAAATTGAAGAAGCTGAAACACCAGAAGAATTAGATGAATTAGAAAAGCAACTAGATGCTTTAGAGAAACAATCAGGTGATGAAGCAGAAACAGCTGATGCAGTTGAAGCTGATACTGTACCAGCAGCATCAGACAAAGAGACAGATGAAGAAGAAGCTGTGCCTGAAAATGTCTCGTTAAAAGATGTCATGCAAGATATTAAAGATATCAAAAAGGAAGTGTCGTCTAATAAAGATCAAGTGCAACAAAAATTACTTCATGAAATTGAAGATTTGAATGATCAAATGGGATTGAACAAAATTGTTGATCTGAATACGACTGTTGATGATGGATAAGGAATATTAATATGAATCGAATCAGTAGTAAAATTCCAATTGTACGATTTTCTAGACCTTCTAGAGGCGGGACGGATAGAGTAGTTGCTCGAACTGTAAAAAATGGTGCTATAAAATCACCGCAGCAGTCTATTCAGTCTGAGTCTTACAGAGGACCAGTACGTAAACATAATAGGAAAGCAATGAAGATTGTAAATCATTTTGCTAAGCAAGCTGCTGCTGATATTAAACAGTCAATTCCACTATTTTATCATCCTGATTTTGAACCATCTTCGCTGATCTTACCAAAAGATAGAATTGAAATAAATAGTTGGTGTAATTATTTTTACAAATATGATGCATTAGTTGCTACTGCAATAGATATGCATGCTGAATTACCACTATCAAAAATAAGATTAGATTTGCCGCAAACTATTAATAAGAAAAAGGCAAATAGAATATTAGAGCATTATGTTGACATGATTGGTAACACAGGCATTGACTTATTTAATAAGTTGTTGATGATGGGTGTAGAGTATTATAAGATTGGTAACGTATTTCCATGGGCACAAATGAATGCTTCAAGCACAGCATGGGAAAAGTTGACGTGTTTAAATCCTGATTATATTCGATTAGAAAAATTGTCATTAACAAATTCTATTAGTGCTAATTTAGTACCAGATGATAGGTTAAGACATATTGTTCATGCAGGACCGTATGACGAAAAGACTGGTTTGTTATATCAAACATTATCTGAAGATGTAATACAAAGAGTACAAGTCGGAAAAGATATTCCATTGCCGACAGATCCAAATGAAGGATCACATGTTGCTCATTTAGCTAGAAAATTAGCTGACTATGTTGATTGGGGTACATCATTAATTGAACGCAACTTCAAAACATTAGTTTATAAAGATAGATTACGGCAATCGCAAGACGCTATCGCAGCAAGACATTTAACACCGAAACATTTAGTTTGGGCTGAATTGGCAAGCAAAGCTGATGTTAATGAAATTAGAGCACAGGTTGAAGATGCAATGCTTAATCCAGATTCAGCAATTATTACTAACTATCAGCTACATTGGGAATTGATTGGAACTGGCAGTGGTTTAATGCAATTGGGTACAGAGCGAGAATGGATCACTGATGATTTATTAATTGGTTTGATGATTAATAAGAATGTGCTGCTCGGTGAAGGCACATTTGCATCTGGACAGACTGTATTAGAAGTATTAAATCAACGGTATGCAATTTTTAGAGAAGTTCTTGAAAGTTATATTGAAAAGAATTTGTTCGTACCTGTTGCTAGAAATAATGATTTTGTTGAAATTAAAGAAACAGCTACTGGGCCGATGGAATCATATATTTATCCCAAAGTTAGATGGAATAGATTAAATTTAACAGACGATACGCAGCACAAGCAAATGCTTGCGCAAGCAGTTGATAGTGGTAAAATTGATGTTGGAACATGGTTGGAATATTTTGGATTGAATTCAGACACTATCGCTGAACGATTGAAAGCTAATGAAGACACTGTTTTAGATCCACAATATAATGAATTAAGACGGTCAATTATGATGGAAGTTGGAAGAGCACTTGGACCGTCTGTTGCAAAAGTATATGCTGACGCTTATGGTATAGAACTTGAAGATCCGATGGGTGGTATGGGTGGTGGCGGCGGTTTTGGAATGTTTGGATCTGGTAAAGTACCACTTGTGAAGTTTGGTAAAGATTTTGATGTCGATTATGATAAAGATGGTAATTTGACAATTAAACCAAAAATGATTATTGAAGAACATGATGTTTCTAATACTGTCAAGTCAAATATGCCACCATCTGTTAAAACGTCAGAGACTAGAGAACAACGAGAATATGAACGCGAAAAAAATCAATTAGATAGACGGCAAGAAAAGTCAAAGAAAAAATTTGAAGTTGTTAAAACAAGAACAAAACAATTAAAGCCGCCAAGAAAAGATTTGAAAGGCGTGCCGAAGATTTTTGATGTTTCATCATCTGTTAAACGTCAATTCGAAGTAGCTGCATCTGAGAAGAATGAAGAAACAGCTGATCATCAAAGGCCTATAGAAATAGAAATGAAAGCAACTGGTGGAATAGGTGCTGCTGGTTATGATAGTTTTTTACCGCAGGATTCAGAAAGAGTTGCTGAAATAAAAAACAGTGTGATTAAAACAAATACAGATCAAACTGATCAATCTAAACAATTGAGAAAACTTGGTATTGATCAAAATACTAGAAGACTTGCACAAATGTCGGAGAATGAGATTGTTTCAAGCTATTATAGACTTATTAAGAGCGTTCAAAATGGTTCATTAAAGAAGTCGGCTTCTGAACGAGTAAGACAATTATATGCTGGCGTATATCATTCGTTAGTAAATCCGAATGAGCCAATATTTAAATCTTCACAAATTGTGAAAGAAGTATTTAGTGAAGATATAGCAAGAAAAACTGCAAAATTAGTACAAAAAATTGAATTGATTTCTGTTGCAAATAGAAAAGTAGCACAAAGTGTAAAAGCTGAAGATGTGTCTAATAAATCGCACGAAATATTTAAGAAAAATGAAGTAAGTATAAGAAAAGCTGTTAGAGACATCATTGATGATATCGTTAGTGATGTAAGAGGTCTTATGTCATGAATAAAATAGCATTAACTGTTAATGATTTGTTAGGCATGGTGCCTATACAAATAATACGCGGCGCAAAAAATTATTCGCCGCAATTTTTACGTTATAGAGCAAATAGATGGGTCTACAAAGTAGGTGATTATTTAGTCAGAATTAAAGTTCCAAGAATTTCTACTAGAATAAAAAGTCAATTGACTCAAAATGAATTGGACAAATTAAAAAGAATTAAAGACAGAGATATTAAAGTAAGTTGTACTTGCAGATTCTGGAAATGGAATGGCCCAGACTATAATGCATACGCTGGCAATTATAGTGAAAGAATATTTTCTGATTTGAGTGAGCCAGTAGAACGCGATCCTACAAATCAATATCTTATTTGCAAACACGTGTATGCTGCTTTAAGACAGTTTAAGCGCGAGTTTTCAATGGCAGAATAATTTCTTTTGCTTTTATTTTTAAAGTATTTCAAAGACAATAGTGAATGATTTCAAATAGGAGTAAAAATGTTTCGTAAGTACGGAAATATTTTCACGATAGTTGGCTCTAATAGAGTTAAAACAACTGATCAATGGTCTAATTTTGTTGGTAGTGATACAAACAAGAGATCTACAGCTGAAGGCATAATCATTCATAAAAGTCAAAGTCCTATTAACGGACAGCCTGTTGTTTGCGATATTGATTTGGACAATTATATTTACATACATACAACTATCATGGCTTCTGTTGATATTGAACCAAATTCAGATCATTATATTACTAGATCTACTGAAAAATATATAAACACAAATGCAGATGCTTGGCCGCGCGATCAATTACTTAAAGATTATCATACATTTGTCGAGTCTGGTGTTGTTTATGTCGAACATGATCAAAATCCAGAAAGAGCAAAAGGTAAAATACTTGATGCTGTTGCTCGTGATATGGGTGACACTATATTAATTGATTTATTATTCTGCGTTGACAAACGGCATAAAGATTTAGTACACAATATTGAGACTGGAATAGCAAATGCTGTTTCAATGGGTTGTACGACTAAATATACTATATGTTCAATTTGCGGCAACATAGCACATGATGAAAATGAATATTGTACGCATGTCAAACGCATGCAAAATCAAATGGTTAGATGTGATGATGGTGTATATAGAAAAGCATGCGAATTATGTTATGGAAATAATTTTTATGATTGTTCAATTGTAGCAAATCCAGCATTTGCTGGTGCAGTCTTTCGCAGACTTGTTGTTGCAGATCAGATATCGTCACAATTATTATCAAATTTGTTGTGTCGAAAGGTAAGTTCTATGGACTATCAAAATGAAGTAATGAAGATAGCATCTATTAATAAGGAAGCTGTACATCCTATTGAACGATCAGAAGTAAAAGATTATGAAATTGAAGATGAATATGCTGACATTCCTTATCGAGATCCTCATAATGTTAAACAGATTTTTGATGATCAGCAACCAGATGGTCATAAAGTACTTAACGCTGGCAAAAAGAAAACTGCAAGAGATGAAGGATGTGGTTCACTTGTCATACTAACTGAAAAATATAATGTTCCCAGTGGTGATAGACGAATTGGATCTGTGTTTAATTTTGTTGGGAAAAATACAGTGGGTCGTTTAGTTGGCAAAAATGCTGACGGTTGTGCAGTATTCTTTTCTAAAATTGGCATGATCACAGGTATACCATTAGATATAATAAAGCCGTTTTCAATAGACAAGTTTAGTCAAGACCCAGGTATTGAATTTACTAAGAAGGCTAAGAAACTTACATATGAAGATTTGCCGGTACAGCGTAGAGGTACATTTGATCCGACAAATGAACGGTTTGTGATATTGAGTAATAATGAAGATGATGATTATATTGAAGTTAGATGGTTAGATGGTGATAAAGTTGGGAAAAAAGAAAATCTATTAAAGAAAACATTGACTGATAAAAATATTAGATGGGCTAGTTCACATAATTTAGCATCATTTCATTCTATTTGGAATGGACAACATTATCAACTTAAACATGCAAAATGGAATGAAAAAGTTGCAGATGTTTTGGACGAGGTAGAAAATCATGTTGATAATGTTCAGCATGATATTGCATGCGTGACTCCTAAAACTAGTGGCAGGAAATATAGTAAACCGTTTACAATAAAGACAAAAATAGGGCGAAATCAAATACAGTTTGATTCTAAAGTTAATAATGATGACCTTCAAGTAGAGGTAAATGCTATTTGTTGGTAGTTTGGCGATCTAGTGCTTGTCTGCCTTGTTTTTATAATCTAGATTAATTCAAATTACTGATTTTTTCATTGCGCGTAGAGCATCTATATTTGCTCGTTTACGAGCAGTTTCAATTATCTTAATTTAAGGACAGATCATTGAAATTAAAAGTTACGAATGCTAAACAGCAAAGATGAGTAGTTAATTTAGCGACTAATTTCATAACTCTCAATTTTAAGGAGGATTAGATGAAAGCAGTATGGTCAGCAAAAGTTCACAAGACTGGAAGTAAAATCCAGCTTTTGAAGAATGGCAGTGTTACAAAAATTCTTAATTCTGAAGAAGGACAATTTGTACCAGCCGAAGCACACAAGTTTGCATCAGAATTGATTGAAAAATTGAATGACAAGGTTGCAAAACAAATGACGGATCCAGGTGCACAACCATCTGTTGCTACTGAAAGTGAAACTCATTCTGAAGGTATGAAAGCTGTTATGCAGGATGCTAAAGGCATTTCACCAAAACAAGCAAGTGCTCTTCAGAAAGAGAATATTACATTAAAGAAACGTATAGCTAAGATCGAAAAAGAAGCTAATATTGAAAGAAAAGCTCGTCGTGGTCTTGCTATTGCTAAAATGTTGGTGGATCAGAAGAAAATTGCTAATACTGAAGATGCTGTTAAGAGTGAAGTTATGAAGATTGTTGCTATGTCTAATGATGAAATTTCACTCATGGAAAGAAATGTTGCTGGGCTTCCGCTATACGAGACAGCAGATGCTGCTAAAATGGCTTCAAGACGCTATGCTCGTATGAGTAGATTGCATCGTCAAGCTGCTGAAGATGCTCAACTTGCTGGCAATGAAAAACTGGCTGACGTCGAAGATACTCATGCTGCTAAATATGAAGAACTTTCAAAACAAGCTTTTGAAGCTTCAACTGCAGATTATTCTCAGTATAATACAGATGGTGATAAAGTTCAATCAGATGATATTGGTTCACAGGCAAAAAAGAATCCGCCACAAGGCGTTGGTGCTGATAGTAAAAAAGCATCCAAAACTGCGTCTGAAAAGACGGCAGATGATGATGATGATGATGATGATGATGATGATGATGAGTTGATTGAAGATGCCGATGAAGAAATTTTTGATGACGATGAAGGTATCGATGAGGATGATGAAGATATCGATGATGAAATGGCAGATGATATGGATGTTGAAGCTGCTGCTTCAATCTATAAAAAGATAGCTTCTAATCACAGAGCTGCTGCTGAAACTATGAAGAAAGAAGGCAATGAAGCTGGTGCTGCTACTGAATTAGAAATTGCTAAAGAAGCTGATGAGCTTGCTAATAGTATTACTGCATCAAGTGATGAAGATAGTAATTTTGGTAAAGAAGCAGCAAATATTTATCGCAAGATTGCTGCTGATCACAGAAAGAAAGCTGATGAACTTGAAGCAACTGGTGATAGTGCTGCTGCTGATCTTGAAGATGAGATAGCTGATGAGGCTGAAGAACTGGCAGCTAGTGTTGAAGCTTCAGATGATACAGCTGAAGTTGAAGCTGAAGAGATAGTTGATGATGAGGCAGCGAAAGAGGCCTGCGGTGAAGGTGCTAAGGAAGAAGTTACTGCTGCTGCTACAGATGCGAATGACGACAGTGAAGAAGTCGCTGAAGAAACAATTGATGTAGAAGCTGGAACAGACGACGACCCGTTAGCAGCATTACTTGGTGATGATGAAAAAGCCGCTGAAGTTGAAGAAGATATTGACAACGAAATGCCGACTGATGAAGAGATTGCGGCAGCTGTTGCCAATGAAGATTACGATGAAGATGAAGATGAATTAGAAGTCACTGGTGCAAATGAGGAGACGGCTGAGGAAGCGACTGATGAAGAAACTTCAAAAGAAGCTGACTCTAAAGGCACTAAGAAAATTGCTAACGAAGGTTACAGTAGCAAGACTGCTGTCGATCGAGTTGAACAAAATCCGATGGCTTATGATTCGCAAGTTTCTGAGCTGGAAGATATGTGGCGTAAGTAAGATCGAAAGCACACTGTACAAAAACGATAACAGGAGGAATTTTCAATGCTTATCATTAAATACCCTGGCAACAGAAACACGCTGTTCAGCTTGAATGCAGCTGCATTCAATCGTCCAAATACAGCGGCTGAAGCTGGTCGTACGCTGGGTCGTATTGGTGCAAATGCACCTGCTGGCGCGCTTGGCGGTATGATGGCTATGATGAGTGGCGATTATGAAGTTAATATCGCTACTGATGACGTGACTACTGGTTCACCGGATCCTATTGGTTTCTTCCTTCTTGATGCTGTGGGTTCTCCTTATGAGAATACTCCGACTGTTGCATCAGGAAAGTTGACAGTCATGACTGCTCCTGGTTCATATGAGACTGATATCTATGAAACAGTGAACGAGAATGATACAGCTCTCGGTACTGCTTGGGCAGATTCAATTGGTCTTCCATTGTACTGCTCAGACTTTGGTCTGCTGACAACTGAAGATACCGGTTCGATCATTGTCGGTTATGTTACAAAAGCTCCGAGTGCTGATAATCCTTTCTTGGGCTTCAATGCTGTCAACATCTAATTTGAGTTAGCGTGAAGCAACATGAAGCTTTAAGAGCACAAGGAACGAAAACTTCAAACAGGAGAAACACAGAATGAAGCTCAATCCAACTCAAAAAGAAGCTGTCATTAATAAGCTCCTTCAGTCACCTGAAGGCAAGATGAAATTGGCAGCATCAATGCAGAATCCTCTGCGCGAAAGATTGGACTACGAGGGTGTATTTCGCCGTGCTATCGTAGTTGATCCTCTTCCTCAAGGCGCGCTTCCTTATTACGACAAGGACATCAATGTTCCGGCTGTCGTGATTGGTGAAGAAGGCCAGACACCAGAAACTATCGTTCGTGGTAAGAGAATTCTTATTCCGTTGTTCGAACTCGGTGCTAATCCCAAGGTTCCATTTACTCAGGTGAAAGAACGCCGTTACAATTTGATTGATCGTGCACAGGACAAGGCAAAGCAGGAAATTCAGGCTGCTGAAGATGAACTCGGTTTTGCTGCTCTTGATGTTGCGCTCGCTCAGGTTGATCCTATTACTGGTGTTGCTTTTAATGAGACTATTGCTGCTGCTGGTTCACTGGATAGAGATGCTTTGGCTGATGCTTTTGCTGAAGTCGAAAAGCATGACCTTCGCGTTGCTCGTCTGTTCATGAATGCTCGTGATTATTCTGATATCAGAAAATGGGGTCGCGATCAATTGGATCCTGTTTCACAGAAGAGCTTGCTTGCGACTGGTCTTATGGCAATGATTTGGGGCGCTGAAATCATCGTCTCACGTATTGTTCCAATTGGTACTGTTTATGTTTGCACCGAAGAGAAGTTCCTTGGTATCATGCCTCAGCGTATTGATATTACGGTTCTTCCCGCCGATGATCCTGACAGCCGTTTGATTGGTTGGTCAATATTCGAGCAAATCGGTATTGGCATTTGGAATCCTCGCGGTGTTGCGAGCATTCAGGTTACTCGCTAACTTGAATGTTAGATTTTGAATGAAAAGAGGGTAGCTTTTGCTACCCTCTTTTTTTTGAATAATTAATTTGTTTTTTGATATTTCTTTTATATCTGGCATAAATTACGTATGAAAGAACATGCACATACATTAACAAATATTGAAATTGATGACAGCGGCATTGTAGATGAATATAAGGAATTTAGTAATATCGATTTTAGCAATTCATTTAAAAAGTTAGAAAAACCTGATTACGAAATAAAGGCTTCTCAAAAGGCATTAACGAATACAACAACTGTCGGTAAGGAGGACAATATGAAGGGTTCACGAGCTGCAAGCTATGTGAGTGAATTAACATCTGGTTATGATGCAACTGTTCAGGATGATTATGAAGCTGGACAGGGACAAAAAGGTCAAGCTGGTAAAGGTCATGAAGAAGCTGTTGCACTTAGTAATAATTGGGAAAATGACAAAAGAGATGCAATTGGTCGTGCAGCTGCAGCTAAGCTTAGACGAACAGCTGCTTCTTTGAATAAGCTTGCAGATATGTATGAAAAAGGTGCTGTTGACGATGAAGATTTAGAAGCAGTTGATGCTGCCAATGAAGATGAAGAAATGTTCGAAGAACTTGATGACGAAGAACTTGAAGAAGAAGCTGGTTGTAAGAGAGAAGCTTCTCATCCATTAGAACATGATGATAAAAAAGACGATCCAGATGCCAATATGTCATCGCAAACTGGTGATGATGAATGGATTGATATTGGTCCTGGAGAGTTTGATGACAAGCGAGATGAAGTAGGCAGAGCAGCTGCCTAAACAGATTTATATTAACGTATTATGAATGGAGGCCTTTCATGAAGTACTTGGTACAGCAGAAGTTTCGACTTACTGATCAAGGTGTTTATCTTGAAGCAGACACTGTTTTTGAACCAGATGACAATTACGCTAGGACTTCAAGATCAATGGCTGCTGCTTTGCGAGCAGGTTGGCTTAGAAAAATAACTGACGCTGAAGCAGAACAAGTTGAAGCCAAAGCCGTAGTTGTTGAGCCGGTAAAAAAGAAGTCTGCTGCAGCAAAAGCTGCAAAAAAACTTGATGCACCAGTTGGTGTAGCCGAAATGGAACCAGAAGATTTAGCTGATGAGACTATTTCTGGCGACGAGATTTTAGCTGCAAGAAAGAAACGTCGTGAAGCCAGAGAAGCTAGAAGATCTGAAAAAACTACTGCTGAAAGTATCAAGAGTGAAGTGAAGAAAAAAGCTAGAAAGAAAAGAATTAGAAAAATCAAAGAATCTTAAACAAGGTGCTATAAGTGATAAGTAATAAAATCCAAGTCGTTTACAGATTGTCTAACAGAGTTACATTGATGTGGCCTGTAAGACCAAATGGTAGTAATGCTACAAAGCCAACATCATATAATTTATATTGGGATACGTCTGCAGGTGGATTATTTACTACACTATTAGCATCTGTCGAGAACGCTTCTTGTGAAGATCATGGTGGAATTAGATCTTATCATAAAAAAGTTGTTTACAATATTGTTCCAAGTCAAGTTTCTGGTTGGGATAACGACGCGACAAATTATGTTAAGATGAAACCAGTAATTCTAACTGTTGAACAAGCTTTTGAAGATCTAATTATAATTCCACCATATACAGTTAATGGTATGAGATTACATTATCCAAATTTGCAGCCAACTGCAATTGTTGGTTATAATGATGAAGAAAATCGCTTTATCCCTGTATCTGTTGATACAGATGGTAAAGTGGAGACAGTTTAACTTACAATACAATTATCATAGGAGGATTTCATGAAGATTACCAGTCTAGTTTCTAGTGGTGTTCTGACATTCAACGATTTTGGTCAGTACATCAAAGGCGTATCGCCGATTTCGAGAAGTATTCGTCTTAATCCAGGCGAATCAATGTATCTTGTCGAAACTGGCGAAGTTCTTTTGAGTGCGCAAGCCGGCGATATTAAGAGGTTTGTTGATGCTGGCAAACTTAGTGCTAATGATAGAGCGCTTGCTGTTGCAGATACTGCAACCGTTACTGTCGCTCATGGTTTTGGTTTTGTTCCGAATGTTACAGTCGTACTTGATCCAACAGGAACACCGACTGTTGCTGTTCCAGGCACTGACGTTGTTATTACTCATAATACTGATTATACTGAAACATATGTTGAGAATACAACGGGTGGCCCAGCTGACATTGACATTCGCGTTGGTTAAGCGAGGCATTGGTTAATATAAAGAGCTTCTCGCTTCTGGAGAAGCTCTTTTTCTTTGCGCCAAATAATAGATTCATACGATTAAGGGAGAATATATGAGAAGGACAAGTCGTTTTTTTCAAAAGTTTATTGTGCCTTTAGTAAAAGATGTAGTTGAACAACTTGGTATTGAAAAAAATGTTCAACTTAGAGTAAAACGCAATGTTGCTAGTCAATTAGACTCTTTGAAATCTGATTTGCAAAAATCAATTAAACAATCACTTAATGATACAAATAAAAGTGTTCAAGACACTTTGATTGAACTTAGAGAGTTAATTGAAAATAATCAACTAGATTTGACTGACGAACAATTTGAAAGATTGTCATTGGCAGTTGAAACTCAAACTGACAAAATTACTGATATTTCTCAACATTATGTTCAACAATCAGAAGCAGTTGAGCGATTAATTGAAAAGACTGAAACAGTTGCTGCTGCATTTGAATCAATAGTTGCTACAACAAAGCAGCAGATAGACAAAGATATTAAGAAGTCAAGAAGTGATACAGCAACAGCAATTAAAAATACTAGAGAAAAGATTGCTGATGTTGAAGCTACACTTGACGCTTTTATAGATACAATTAGTGAAAAAATAGCTGAATTAAATTAAGATGGAGATGAATCATGAATGCTTCTAGGACGCCAAAAATTACAACGCCTGATTTGTATTTTGCAGCTTATCTTCGAGCTAAAAAATGTCAGATTGTCGGTGTTCAGAAAGAAGGAACAAAGACAATCTTTACATTTGATCTTGAAGACTCTGGTCTGTCTTCAACAGAATTGAAGCATGGGTATTTTAATAATGATGATGATGAAAAATATGCTGTTTGTTCTATTGACTTTGCAGATTCTATTAGATCATTGAAAACTTTATGTCATGTAAATGATGATGGTGAGAAAATAATTACTCCTGATTTGTATTTTGCTGCGTATTTGAAAACTAAACATTGTGTTGTAGAAACTATTAAACAACGTGATAATAAAACAGTATTTGTTTTTGATGTGTCGTCTTCAGGAATGTCAATTCTAGAATTGAAACTTGGCTATTTTAACAGCATTAATGATAAAAAGTGTGTTGTAAACGCTTCAGATTATACCGATGCTGTTAGATCATTAAAAACAATGTGTCACATAACAACTGACAGTTAATTGTAATTCTCTAGAAAAATCCACATATAATATATTGTGGGTTTTCTAGGAGTGAATTATGTTAACTGTTAATCTGACATTAGTTAATCTGCTATTGCAAAACCCGCCTAAGCGATCAAGTTTACATTACGAACATTTGGATTGGCTTTATGGCTAGAAGTCGCGATTATTATGCCGTACTAGGTGTGTCTAGAGATGCTACGGAAGATCAAATAAAAAAGGCTTATCGAAAATTAGCGATTAGATATCATCCAGATAAATGTAAAGATGATAAATCAGCTGAAGAAAAGTTTCGAGAAGTCAGTGAGGCTTATACTGTTTTAGTTGACACAAAGAAAAGAGCTATGTATGACGGGCATGGTCAAAGGATTAATATAGATTTGAGTGATTTATTTAGACAAGGCTCATTTAGTAATGTGTTTACGTCTACTGATGGAAATGCATTTTTTAGAAACACAGTAAAAACTAATTCAAGAGGAGATCGCGGTCAAGATATTCGAATAACAATGGAAATAACATTGGAAGATGTTTTAAGAGGTACAAAGAAAACTATAAAATATAAACGATATGAAAAGTGCGCAGATTGTAATGGAAGAGGCACTTCTAGTGGTGAAAGAATAACTTGTGAAAAATGTAAAGGGACTGGTAAAACGACTACTAGCGGTAATTTTGGAGGGTTTAGGTTTGATAGTACAAGTGTATGCGACGATTGTCATGGTCAAGGTAAATCTATAAAATTTGATTGTCAAACATGTAATGGAACAGGTCGTGTACTTAAAGATTCTATTATTCCTGTAACAATTAATCGGGGAGTTCAAGAGCACACATCAATTACAATGAAATACTACGGTCATCAAGGTGAAAGAAATGGTGTTGCTGGTAATTTGCAAATTAAATTTAGATTAATACCTCATAAATTATTTAAACGTTATATTAACGATGTCGTTTATGACGCACATATATCATTAACAACAGCAGTTTTTGGCGGGACAATTTCTGTTCAAACACTGCACGGAAATGATGTCGACATTGACATACCAAAAGGATCAAACACAGGTGACAAAAAAGTTTTGGTGGGTCATGGACTACCAGATTTTACATCTGGCAAACCAGGAAATCAGATTGTGAATTTTATAATTGATCTGCCAAAGACATTAACTGATGAACAAACTAAATTGTTGAATTTATTGAAAGCAGAGGGATTATGAACACAAATGCTAATAGGGATGAAGTAGCATATCAATTGACAATGTTACAGCGAAAAAAAGATGCTAAAACTAGGATGAAACAAACAGCTAAACTAATGAATGGTGAATTTAGAACAGCTGTAGCTGATGAAATAGTTGGTGTCTCTAAAAAATTGAAAAAAAATGCTAAATCATAATCGAACGTTTTGTATCATTGGTTCATTTATAGGCGCATGTTTGGCAAATTGGTTTGCTGATCATTATACGGGCGATCGCATTGTGTTTATTTCTGAAAAAAATGCAGATGAATATGATTTGAATGATGCTATTGTAATTGAAACAATTGGATACAATGTTGAAACGACCGTGTATAGATTATTCGAGAAATACAAGTTTGATATTGTTGTTAACTTTGTAGTATCTAAAGACATTGCTGATTTTTGTTGTTGTCACAATGTCTGTTTTGTTCAAGTATTAAGTTTGCTTGATGAATGCGAATATGAATGTCAAAAGATGATTAGACATTCTATTTGTTATGGCATTAATCAAGATTCGACAAATTTCATATATACAGCGATCAATAATGCCATAAAAGAAGATTATATACATACGCCGTGCAACGATGAAAGTGTTGATTGGATACATGTTAATGATTGTTGTAATGCTATTGATAAAGTAATGACTTTTGGGCGTGGATATTATGAAGCTTGTAGTGGTTTTGAAATAAATAAAAGAGAGATTGCTAGATTAGTTTTGAAAGAATTTGAATTGCCGTTATCATTTGTCGAGTACATTGACGATAATTCTGAATCAATAATTCGCCAATTGAATAATAATAGGTTAGTTTCGTTAGGTTGGTCACCTAATGTTGAATTTGAACAAACTTTAAAGTCAATGATTAGATGGCATAGAATGCGAGGTTGATGGTGAAATTCATCAATGATGTTAGTATACATGAATATGAAGTGACAATAGATGAACTGGGCACGCTAGCTAATGTCTGTAATGATTCATTTAAGCCAGTAAATGTACTAACTAATAGAACAAATACGATTAGAGGCTATTATTGTTGTGATGATAAAGTAATGATAGCATGTGTTAATGGCACAATTAAGTTGGTATTGTTTGATTTAAATCAGAAATCGTCAACTGAGCATGATATAAATGAATTTTTTATGGGTGAGGCTAAACCATTATTAATAACTATACCAAAGAATGTAGCATTTTCTTGGCAATGCATAAGCAGTATTGATTCAATTGTGGTCACGACGATGAAAAATTATAATTGCGTGATTAATCCGTATAGTGAAGATAAGCAGATCGAACAATTAGGTTTTGCAATTCCATATACATTCTAATATTTTGATTTTGCAGTAATTCTGAATCAGACTTGATAGGAGATTGCAATGGATATAATTACGCGAGGAATGATAAGAGAATTAAAAGTCGTATTTAAAACTATTGACACTGGAGTTGTATTTGATCCGACAGATCCAACGGTTCAGATTGTTCATTATAGTGGTACGACTGAAGAAGAAGATTTAGCAGAAACGACAATGACAAAAATTCACGACGGTCATTATTTGTATAATTGGACTGTGCCTGACACATTTCCAGAAAATACAGTTGTTTTTGTGTATTATCGCGGAACAGACGGAAGCAGCAATAGAGTGCTGCTGGAAGAAAAATTAAGAGTTGCGCCTGTTGGTTTTTATACTGCACCTTCTTCTGGTATGGTGATCAAATTCACAAAAGACTAACGTATCATACTGTTGACAACATTGTAAAAGGGGATACGTCGTATCTCCTTTTTTTTTGAAATATCTTTTTATTTTTAGAGTATTTATAGGTTGTCTCTGTATAAGGACATGTAACTATGATTTACTTGGGAAAGTTATTGAAAAAAGATGACATAACAATTGCTTTTTATGCAGATGATATTGACTCTGCAGGTATAGCAATTGATCCTTTTCTTGTGACTTACACAATTTTTGATTGTACTCATGGTAAGTCAGAAGTTATAAGACAAACAATTAATAGTGTGCCAATGCGATATGATACTGGTAAATATTTTGTGCCATTAAAGATTGATCCTCAAGTATTTCGTGTCGGCAGACATAAGATAGAATGGGTTTACAAACGATTTGAAGACTATCCATTGCAGACTTCATTAGGTGAATTTGATATTGTTAGAGATGCATCATACTCTGGAGAATTTTGTAGATCTGTATATGCTCAATTGTCAGTTAATATTTGTCCAGATAAGGTAATGAGATAAACTAATTGCGTAACTTTAAAGGAGGGCTATCATGGCCGTAACTCATGACACAGCGACAAAAAACTTAATCGCGGACGCTGTTTGCGGGGCTAATCTTGATGGTGGTGCAACGTTAGTGTTACTTACTGCTGCAGATCTTGATGTCGCAACAATTACACTTAATTCTGATGCATTTGCTGCTGCTGTAGGTGGTGACGCTGATGCTAATGGTTTCCCAAAAGAAGACACTGTTGACAATGCTGGTACTATTTCAAAATTTGAGATACGAGATTCAGGGTCAACAGCTAGAGTATTTGGCACAGTCACTGCTTCTGGTGGCGGTGGTGACATTGAATTATCTAGTTTGACATATGTTGTTGGCGAAATCATTCGTATTAATTCTTTGACTTATAGAGTACCTAACTAATGTAGGAGTATGTAGATGGCTGATACAAAACGTTCGTTGTCTGCGTTGCAGACGCTGTTTGCAGATAATTTGGTAGGAAATATAAGTGCGCAAGATTTACGGGATTTTCTTGTGTCTATATATGGTAGCGCTTATTCTGTAACTGTTGGGTCGTCTACATACTCTGTTCTAGATGATGATGTAATGATTGAGTTGAATGCAGCATCAAATAATATTGATGTAACGTTGCCGACTGGAGTCGGTTATAATGATAGAATGTTGTTGTTTAAGAGAACTGATGCAACAGCAAACACTGTAACTATTACTAGAGGTGGAACTGACACTATTGAAGGCAATACATCAATAACTTTAAATTATCAATATGCTGGTTTAATTCTCTTTAAAAAAGGAACTGTCTGGTTAAAAACTGCTATAGATGGTGCTGTTTTTGACAAAGTAGTTGATACATTAGATAACATTAATAATGGTTCTAGCTATGGAAAAGTTTTATTGACAGAATTGTCTAGTGGACAAGTGCAGCGTGTTAGAGCTGTCACTAATGCACAAAACGTTACTGGTGATCAAATATATGAACAATTCACAAAACAAGATGCTATATATACTGATTTAGAAGAGCCGACAGGGTTTGTTAGTAGAGCTGAAACAACAATTAGTTTTGTCGATGGTAGTAGAACATTTACGATAGCGCCAACTGGAGCAAATTTTTCATATTACATTAAAGGTACGAAATATACTAAGACTTTATCGGAACAGATTGTTATAGGCACTGCTACTGGTTTGCATTATCTTTATTATAATGCAGCAGCATTATCGGAAGCTACAGTGTGGACTGACGATTTCTTTTCAGATTATGCTCTAGTTGCAATTATATATTGGACAGGCACTCAAGCTATTGTTGTTGGTGACGAGCGTCATGGCGCAGTGATGCCATGGTCTACACATAAATATTTGCATACGACTGTAGGAACAGTATGGCAAACTGGCTTGGATATTGGTGGTTATGTATTAAGTACTGACAGTGATGCTGCTATAACATTTGGTTTTACAAATGGCATTGTAAGTGATGAAGACATTAATATTTCTATAGTAAATGGTACACCAGGTAATAATTTTGAAATGGATCTAGTTGATCCAGCTCAATTACCGGTAATGTATAAAACAGGTAATGTAGTTTGGACTGAAGATACACCGACAGATTATGCGTATAAAGCAGCAGGCACGGGTAGATTAGCATTGAATGTTTTTACTGGTGGTGCATGGCAACAGCTAGAAATAACAAACAACAACTACATGGCATATTGGGTTGTAGCTACAAACGATATACAATATCCATTAAAATCAATTCAGGGCTCTGTGCAGTATGCAAATCAAAATGATGCAATCAGTGGCGCAGGGACAGAATTAATTAATTTTGGTGATTTGCCGGCTAAAGAAATTAAAATATTATATAGGATAGTGTTACGTAGCAGTAATTCGTATACTGATGCTAGAAAATGCATTATAGTTGCAGTACAAGATTTTAGAAAATCATCATTTTCAACTAGTGCTTCACCATCTATAGTGTCGCACGCTTTATTGCAAAATTTGGATTATGCAACAGCTGGTCATACAGGATTTGGAAGATTAGCATATACTACTACAACTAATCCAACAGTGAATAATGATGGAGTTGATACAGCTGGAATTGGTAGGCAATTTAGAGTCGGTGATTATTGGATTAACACAACAGCAGGTACATGGTGGGTTTGCGTCAATAATACGACCGGTGCTGCTGTATGGGTATTTGGAAAAGCTAGTCAAGTAACTACTGATGTGACAAATTTTAATCAAGTTCTTACTAGTGCAGACGACACAACGCAAAAAGCATTAGATAAATTAGATGATTATTCGTATGATGAATATTATGAAGACGAAACATTGTTTTCTACTACTAGTGGCACATATGTAGAAGCAGCCACTTTCACTACTTCATCATTGCAGGCTGGAAATTATTTAATTACTTGTTTGATGGAGGGTGGGCCTGCACAAAAGGATAAAATTGGATTTTTTAGGTTTCAAGTAGACAATACAACAAATATTATTGAGACAACAACAGGTAGAACAGCAGATGCACCTTTATATATGGTGTGGACTGCTTTTAGAAGATTGGCGCTAGGCGCAGGCACTCACACAATAGATTTGGATGTGTATACTGACAACACTTTCAACGTCAGAAGCATGAGAGTTCATATTAAACGCGTGAAATAAGAGAAAAGAGTTTAAGATGGCAGAATATCAGTTTACTAAAAGTGCTGTTAATTTGGAAAAGTTAGAGGCTGAAATAAAAACTAGCCCTAATATAAGCCAGGCTGCCAGTTATAGTCTTTATAAGGCACCTGACGTGCTGAAAATTACATTTACGATTGATTTAACTGCAGAAGAACAGACAGCACTGCAAGCTTTAGTTTCTGATCATTCTGTTTCAGATGTTGGAGAAGCAAAATTTTTGGTTAAAGAATATGATGCGTCTGGCAGACGTATTATTCGTGAAACTTGGTATAACACAGATAATGGTGATGGCACTTATTCAGGAAAAGTGACTGAAAACGCATATATTTATAATAACGGTAAACTTGAAAAACGAAAAGAAAAGCGATTTTGGTTGGATGGAACAGAAGATATTGATAAAGAATGGGATTATTTTGTCGATGGTAATGAAAAAGTTATAGAGAAATTAGTTGAAGGAGTATAACAATGGAGCAAAAGGGCTTGATTTTACCACAAATAAATGCAAATGGACAATACGTTGTTCAGGTTAGAGAAGAAAATGTCGAAACTGGTGGGCATTATCAAGCGCAAAGTTTCGAATTGGCTATTCCTGCAGAAACAGGTTGGCAATCATTAGAATTTTCCTATCCGATACCAATTGGATTGTTAGCTGCAAGAGCTCATGTAACTGACGAAATGCATGGAGATGTCATTGAATGTGTTGTAGCACCAGATACAGTTATAGGTGCGATTACAGCAGACGTAAGTGTCGACGACACCGTAATTAGTGTGCAACAGTCAGTAATAGATAATACTGAAATTGGATTTTTTGTAACACTAGATGATACTACGAATAAAAATGAATTAAAACGTATTGTTTCAATTGATTCAGAAAATTTGCAAATTACTGTAGAAGATGCTGCGACGCAAGCATTTGCAGCTGCCACGCCGACATATGTAAAGCAAGGTGTTTATTATGTACCTGTATTGACTTTGGTTAAAGGTCACAATCTAGATTTAGGTACAGCAAAAATTGGTTCTAGTTATGTGCCTGCAAATACAACAATGCGTTTACGATATAACAATATTACTGGCACAGCTAAAACTTTTTCATTCATCTTTGAATACTTGTATTAATAGGAGAATATTATGCCTGGTCAAGAAGGTGTAGCTGGGGCATTTAATCAAGATTTCAATGATGATTTTGATGTGTATAGACCAGAGAAGATAATGAAAGTTGTCGAAATAGATCAGCAGATGGGCCAGCAAAAAGGTAATAATACGACCGACTAAGGGAGCAATAAATGGAAGGTAAGAAGAGTACTGACAAATGGTTTCCCGTAATTTTAGTTGATGAGAATAATTACAAAACGCCTGAAACGGGTAAAGCATTTGGCGACATTACTGTAAAGTACTCATATGAAGCGGCGACGTCTGCCACGACTGCGACGATTACTGTTAGCGACTGGACTGAAGTTGGTGAAGGAAACTATTGGGTGCAACTTGGTAATCCAGAGTTTGCTAATGAAGGAAAATATCAAGTCGAAGTTCAATGTACTGGTTGTTATACATATAGATTTCCTGTTGAAGTGACGGACAAGACATTTGCTGAAGTTACTGATATTATTGACACATTAAATACTAATATTGGTACTCCTACAGCACTTGATGGTGGATCTGCTACTATCGCTTCTAATTTGGTAAAGCTGGCTGATGACAACGACGGTGCCAGTTATGATGCCACGACTGATAGTCAAAGAGCTATTAGATCAGCAATTGATGTCGTTGATGGCAATGTAGATGATATATTAGTAGACACTAATGAAATACAAGGCAAATTACCAACAAACTATATCATGGGTTCATCAGTACAGACTGATAAGGATGACGAGATAGATGCTATTCTTGTTGATACAAATGAGATACAAGGCAAGTTGCCGACGAATTACATAATGGGATCATCTGTACAGTCTGATAAAGATGACGAAATAGATTCAATTAAATCAACTGTCGACACAAATTTGGATACTACAGTATCAAGCCGAGCTGCTCCCGGTGATGCAATGGATCTTGTAGCTGATGCTATTAAAGCAACAACTTATGATGAATCAACTGCTTATCCTATAACGGACGCTGATACTGGGGCAACAAGAATTGCTAGAACCGGCGCTGATGGCGACACGTTAGAAACGCTGTCTGATCAGATTGATGGTGTGCAGACTAGCGTTGACGGCATCCAAAACAACACTAGATTCGTAGCTACTGTCCCAACAAACATGCTAGTGCCGGATACTGGCACGACAATGTACAAGATTACGGTACATTTCTATGATTCAGATGGTAACATGGAAGATCCGGATAACAACGAGATTGATGTCTTGTACGAGAGCGTTGATGGTACTGATAAGGATGCATTTTTTGATGATGCTGGCGGTATAACTGGAGCTACTGCTGGAACTATCGATGCTAACATGTGGAAGATGGTTAGGATCAGTACTGGCGTTTATGAGACGTACTACAAACTTCCTAATACTGAAACTCCTGAACAGTGGACTGCTTCATTCAAGCTCGAAGAAGCTTCGACGTTACTTCAATACGCTCGCAGCACGAATGTAGTTGATGAGAATCCTGGATCGATTACTCTGGCTGACAATACCACGAACAAAGACATTATCGCAGAAGCTTTGAAGGAACGTGATGTATCAGGCACTGGCGCTGTCTCTGGGTCGATCTACAAAGACATTAATGACAATATTGATGCCAATGAGACCAAGATTGACAATGTTCAGACAGATGTGACGTCAATACTAGCTGATACTAATGAAATTCAAGGCAAATTGCCGACAAATTACATTATGGGGTCATCAGTACAGACTGATAAAGACGACGAGATAGATGCGATTCTTGCTGACACTAATGAAATGCAAGGTAAATTACCGACTAACAATATTATGGGATCAAGCGATAAAGATAATCATGATACAGATATTGATGCTATTTTAGTTGATACAAACGAGATGCAAGGCAAATTGCCGACAAATAATATTATGGGTTCAAGTGATAAAGCTGATTATGATGACAATATTACTAATATTGAAACTATCGTGACAAATGTTTCAAATAATACAAGATTTGCAGCGTCATATCCGACACAAGCTATTATTCCAGCTACAGGTAATGATGTAATAGAATTAGCAGCATATTTTTATAATTTCACGGGTGACATGGAAGATCCTGATAGTTTAGAAATTGCAATAGTTTTAGAAGATGTGTCAGGGACTGCAAAGACCGCGTTGTATGATGATTATGCTTTAACTACACCTGCTACTGTATCATCGACATTTCCTGGTTTTTACAAAATGATTCGTCAAGGACAGGGTCGATATAGAATTTATTATGCTGTGCCTAGCACTGAAATGCCTGAACAGTGGTCTATCAAATATATTTTGAATGAAAATTCTACAACATTACGATATCAATATGTAATGGGTATCGTTGACGCTGCTTCTGTTACTGGTAGCGTGACATTGGCTGACACTGGGACAAATAGAGACATTATTGCAGAATCATTGAAAACTCAAGATGTTTCATCTACGGCAGCAGTTACTGGATCAGTTTATGACGATATAATGGATAATATAGATGCTAATGAAACAAAGATTGACAATGTTCAAACTGACGTGACAGCAATTTTAGCAGACACGAATGAGATACAAGTCAAATTGCCAACTAATAATATTATGGGTTCAAGTGATAAGTCAGATCATGATGACGAAATTGCAGCTATTCTTGTTGATACTAACGAAATGCAAGGCAAATTGCCGACAAACAACATTATGGGTTCTAGTGATAAAGATAATCACGATACTGATATTGATGCTATTCTTATTGACACTAATGAAATGCAAGGTAAGTTGCCAACGAATAATATTATGGGTTCGAGCGATAAAGCAGATTACAACGATAATATTACAAATATTGAAACAAGAATTGGAACTCCTGTTGCATTAGACGGTGGTTCGGCTACTGTATCTAGCATGCTGACTAAGATGGCTGATGATAATGGCGGTGCTAGTTTTGATGCTACTACAGATAGTCAAACAGCTATTGCTGATAATATAGCTAAAATAATTCCAATTGATAATTTAGCTACTAGTCAAGCATTAAATTCTGGTGTGATTGATGTTGGTAGTTATACTGATACTCATACAATAAATTCAGTTTATTTCAGATTATCACCGACAGGAGCAGCTGTAATCAACGTAGATTTAGGATTTACAGCTGCTGCTGATCAATCGACAATAAAATTAATGATTGTTGGAAGATATCAAGTAACATCACCAACTGCAGGAAAGTATGTTAATGTGTTTGTGTATAATCATAATACTGCAGTATTTGATCAATTATCGGGCACAACTACTAGATTTAATCATAATACTGTTGATGAAGCAAGAACATTTTTCTTACTTCCTGAACACGTGAATCCTTCATCACCGTATGATGTAACAATAAGATTTATTTCAAGTGATACAAATGTAGCATCTGATTTATATCTTGATTATGTTAATGTTATTACGGTATCTGCTGCAGCTACTACTCCTGCAGAGGCAGCTAAAGCGGTTTGGGATCATCCATTGACTAATTTAGAGGATCAATTATCAGCTGGTGGTATATTGAGATCGTCTGGTGGACTTGTGTTTACTGAAGTTATTGCTGTTACAGATGCAAAAACATTTCGTATTGGTGCAAATCCTCCCGGAGGATCTGGTGCTGTCTGGATTGATCATGTATTGGTTTTTCATGATATATCTACAGGCGAATATCAATGCATACCAGTTCAGAGTGCAGATGCGTCTGGCAATATAGTTTTATATAGAAATTTATCAATAACACCTGTGATTGGAGATCAAGTTGCTATTTTAAATGAAACAATGGTAAAAGGACTGTCGACAAGTGCTGTTGATAGCATTGTTGATACTACATGGAATGAATTAAGAAGTGAACACATTAGTGCAGGGTCATTTGGTCAAGGAGTTGCTAGTGTACAAGGCAATGTAACTGGTAATGTTCAAGGCAATGTAGTTGGTTCTATAGGGTCATTAGCTACACAAGCAAAAGCAGATGTTAATGCTGAAGTTGATCAAGCTTTGCTTGATTATGATGCACCAACTAAAGCAGAATTAGATGCTGTTGAAGATAACATTCGTGGTGCAGATAATGATAATCTTAAAACGTTATCTGATCAACTTGATTCAGTTCAAACATCGATTGATGGCATTTCAAATGTTACTAGATTGTCAGTGGCATTACCTGTTTATATGCAGCGGCCGTCATCAGGTGATAAGCCCATACTTGTTGAAGTTGCATTAAAAGATATTGATGGGAATATGGAAGATCCAGACAGCAATCAGTTAGCATTAACAGTATATAATTCGTCTGGAACTAATAGAAATACTTTCTTGTATCAAGATGTAGCTTTTACAACCCCGTTGGTTGCTGGAACTGGTACGTTTGTTGGATATAGACAATTGTTGAGAACTGGTACAGGTTTGTATAAGTTTTACTATCGATTGGCAGATTCTCATCCAGAAGAAGAATTGATATTCAAATTTGGTTGGGAAGAAAGTTCAATAGCGCTTTATGAGTATAGATCATCACAAGTAACTGATGCAGCAAGTGATATTTCTCAAATAGCATCTGATGTTACTGGTATTAAGGGTCAAACTGATAAGATAAGATTTGATGGTGCTGATAGAGTAATTACTGATGCTGAAGCAATATCTGCATCAACTACAGCAGCTGATCAGTTACAAGCAAATATTTCTAAATTAGATGTAAATGTTTCAACTAGATCTAGTCATACGGCTGCTCAGGCAGGGACAGATGCTGCAAGCAAGATATTGGTAACTCCAGCTAATAAACTTGGTACTGATGTTAGTGGTCGTATTGAAATATCTGGAACAAAAAATACGTTAGATGTGTTAGAAGATATTTCAGTTAGCGATATTTTAAGTGGTAATGTTGATGGAAAAACTGTCGAGGCTGTACTAGAAGTGCTGCTGTCATATTCACAAGGTAAGATAATAAAATCAGGAAGCAATTATACGTACTATAAGCAAGACAATGCGACATCGTTGTTTACATTGACAGCGTCACCAACTAGTAGGACTAGGTCATAATGGCTGGCTTAGTTAGTGATTATGTATCAACTTTTACTGGTGGATGGTTTAATCTTGATGGTGAACTACCCACTGTAGAAGATACATTTACTGGCGGTTGGTGGGAAACTGCAAATGGCCCTGGTGATTTAATTTACCAGGGCTCTGAAGTCGATGGGCCTGGAGTTAAAGTCGGTGTTAGTGTTGACAGCGAATTGCTTTATCCAGGGTCTGAAATTGATGGAAATGGTACAGAAGTTGTTGAAGCAGATGTATTGCTATTGTATCAAGATTCTGAAATTGAAGGATACGGTGCTAGAGTAAGCGATTCTACTTCATCAACATTAGACAAACAAGATTCTGAGATTATAAGCACAGGTGTTAGAGTTGGTGAAGCAACAGTTATATTAGAGAAACAAGATTCTGAGATAGTTGGTGTTGGTGTAAAAATCGGTGTTACGACTGTAATTCTTAATAAGCAAGATTCAGAAATTGATGGTGACGGAATAAAAATTGGTGTTGATTCTGGTGTATTACAATACCAAGGCTCTGAAATTGATAGTGACGGAATTAAAATTAGTGTAAGTGCTTTAATAATTAATAAAGAAGATTCTGAGATTGAATGCGACGGCATACGTATTGTACCGACGACGGTTTTATTAGTAAAGCAAGATTCAGAAATAATTAGCACTGGTGCAAGAGTTATTGAAGGTAGTGGTTTATTAGTTTATCAAGATTCTGAAATTGATGGTACTGGCGCTAGAGTTTCTACTGGTTCTGGTGTGTTGATCTATCAAGGTTCAGAGATTGATGGATTAGGTGAAAAGTTATACACCGGTATAGCATTACTCAATAAACAAAATTCTCAAATTTTAGCCAATGGTGTGAAAATTGGCGAAGCTGTTGTTATTTTAGAAAAGCAAGATTCAGAAATAGATAGTACTGGATATAAGATTGGATTAAGCACATCTAGTTTGCTCATATACCAAGGTTCAGAGATCGAAGGAACTGGCGACAAACTAGCATCTGGTGAAGGAATACTTGATTATCAAGGGTCTGTAATTGTTGGAACTGGTGGCATTGCTCAATACTTAATATATCAAGGTTCTGAAATTGTTGCGACTGGTATTAAGATTAATTATGGTAGTGGTTTACTTATTTATGGTGGATCAGATATTAAAGGTTTTGGTCAAGGCGCAGGTCCTTGTGATGCATTAACGATTTATTTTGAGAAAAATGGTCAACCATTTGATCCATTTTCTGTACGTTATACTATTTATGATCCTTGTGGCAACATTGTACGAGGACAAGAAAATCGAGAAGCAGATTGGGCTGATATCGGGTCTTATTATGCGCTTGCTAATTTTCTTTGTTCACCGACAGCAAATAGTATAATGCCAGGCATATATAAAATTGTTTGGATGATACAGGAAACTTACATTAGTCAGTTAATATCAAAAGCTAATACATTCTCTGTGTATCATGATAGAAGAGAAGGATGTCAGATTAGAGATGATATTACATCGACAGATGGCGAAGGTCAATTACAATCTGGTACTTGTAATACGCCCGAATATGGTGATACAACAACCTGTGGTTGTCAAACATAGGAGCATAAATGAATGCATTGAGACGCGGTGATACGACAGGTAAAGAGAATCTAAACATCTTTACATATGATCAAGCTGGTCGGTTAAAAGATCCTTATAGCATCGTGTTTGATTTATATAGAGTTAATGATGCCGGTCCTGATGAATTGATTGGTGCAGCTGATAGACTTCCCATTAAGTTTGCAGTAGGCAGTTATTTTGCACCGTGGAAAATTGATGATGATGAACCACTCGGTCGACATAAAATTACATGGAAGATTCGTGATACTGCCACAAGTAATGTTATATCAAATTCTGAAGAATTTGAAATAGTGTCACGATTGACTGTAATAAATGAAGAGTATCCTGAGTCAATCAAGCGATTGATTAAAAAACTTAGAGTTAAACTTAGAGATATTCATCCTGATCGTGATTATCATTTTGCTCCGCCTAGTAGTGAACAAGAGATTGCTGGTTTTACTGAAACTAGAGGTTATCGGTGGCCAGATGAACAATTAGTAAATCATCTTGAGGACGCGTCAAATTATATAAATTTGTGGCCACCAGCAACAGATTACGTGTTGCAAACATATCCAAAAGCATGGGAACCGTTAATGCTTTTGGAAGCACAAGTTTATGCGCTTTATGATTTGGCGATTTTATGGGCAGCAGAAGAGTTCAACTATAGTTTGGCTGGTGTTAGTCTTGATATACGCCGGTCTGACAAATATTCTGGGTTGGCAAATCAAATGCAAGGTATGGTTGACAAGCGTTTAGAAATGGCTAAGAAACGTGTTCTTTGCACTGTTGGTTTGCGTCAGGATAGATACACTTATAGTCGTGGTGCTGCTCTTGGTCCGTGGACATCTGGTCAAAATATTAAGCGTTGGACTGGTTCACGATTTAATAGAATAATGTTGGGGTAATATGAAACATTTAGCATTAATTCAATCTGAATTTCTGAAATTAGCTCAAGATGATGATATGAGTGGTACAGTACATGAGGAACGAGAAGCTAGATTAACATTGACTGAATTACCAGAAGAAGTAATGAATAAAAAATCAACGTTAATCAAACAAGGCGTTTTAAGAGAAGTTCGTGATGATAATGATAAAATGATATCATATGCACGAATTCGAATGAAACAAGAGCCTAATGAAGAACCTATATATAGTTTGGGTGTGAAGAATTTTCCATTACATCAGGAAGCAGAAACTGAGATATCAAAAGAAATGTTTGATAGTTTTTTCCCAGATAATTTACTTAAACCACAGGTTAAACACAGATATAAGACTGATGATGGTTGGGAAATTGATCAAGTAGATACAGATGGTGGCATTTATGCTGAATATGAACATGATAAAGGTGACAAAGTGAAAGTTCCGTCACATTGGAAGATCAAACGATGATACATTTAGCTCAAATACAAGTTGAATTTGCAAAGAAAGCTGATTTGCAAAATGACGTTAAGAAAGCAGAAAAAGATGTGTCTGTTTTTCTTGGTGGCATGACTGAAGACAATGATTGGCGCAAAACAATTAAGAAAGAATTTAAAGATAAAATTCAATTTTTAGACCCATATGATGATGATTGGGAGCCAACTGATAATATTTATGACGAGTGTTCTGCGATGCTGGCTGCTAATTATATCATTTTTTATAGAGGCGGCAAACTTTCAAAGAATGAACAAAATTTTCTGAAAGGATTAGGACGAAAATTCAAAATATTTGATGATTTATCATCATTAAAACGTTATTTGAAAGTTGTTGCGCAAATTAGCGATGAATATGATAAATTGGAGCAGTTGAACAAAAAGGAGGAAAAGTTATGAGAAAGACAGTGATGTTGTTTGGAGTGATTGTTTTGGCTATGGTTGCTTGTGTATTTGCTGAATCAACAGCAGTTGTTGACACGTTGACGACGACTGTTGATACATTGATTAATAAGACTAGCGATATAGTAGAAGCAATTGGTGGATTAAAAGCTGGTGATGTAACAATTTGGATTGTTATGGCTGCAGTAATTAAATTATTGATATCTTTGATGAAGTTTAAACCTGTAGCTAAACTGCTTGATTCACCGAAGGCTAAAGCAATTAAGCCGTATATTGCATTAGTATTAGGCATAGCCGGAGGATTTATTACTAGTATGACTACAGGACAAAATCTTGTGACTAGTTTAATTGCCGGTGTTACTGCAGGATTAGGTGCAACTGGCTTACATGAAGTTACAAAGTCAATAAGGAAAAAGAATGGATGATAAGCCGAAGATTATTGCGGTTGATTTTGACGGCACGATTGTAAAGCCTGAAGATGATCCGCATTTATTAACTGATTTTACTCTTCAGCCATATGCTAAAGAAGTGCTCGCATGGATATACGAGCACTTCTTTTCTATATTATGGACGTGTCGAGAAGATGACGTATTACAAAATGCGCTTAATTTTCTCGATAGAAATGATATTAAGTTTCATGCAGTAAATGAGAATGCGCCATTTCTTGATTTTGAAACATCTGATAAAATATATGCTGATTTTTATGTTGATGATAGAGCAGGTATTGGCATTGACTGGTTAGCCATTCAAAGTTATTTGAGAAAGAAATTTTTAAAGCCCATTAATTGCGAGAAGATTATTCGGCAAGTAATAATTGAGGTAAAATGATACGCTTTCAAAGTTATTCACCTGAAAAGAATGCAGTAGGTGTATCAAGAACTTCGCCTATATATTTCGAGATACGTAATGACGGGACAGTAGCTGACAAAACTACGCTTAACGTGACGGTTGATGGAAATAATGTTATAGTTAATGGTGTGTTTCAAGCAGGTTATGCTGGAATAATTGACGATCATACTCGAGGATATAATGTTTACATAACACAAAACTTACCATTTGCACAAGGTTCTGATATTGTAGTTACGATAAATATTAACACTGAGTTTAACGATGTCTATTCGTTTACAATAATCACATCTGATGTTACTGCTCCGGTGACAATTGCTAATCCCAGAGGCAGTACATATGCTTCTGCACAGGATGTACAATTATTGACTAATGAACCAGCTACGACTTACTATACTATTAATGGATCACTACCTAGTACATCATCACTAGTGTATTCTGCGCCCATACCAATAACAGAAAACACTATATTACGATTTTTTAGTGAAGATTCTGATTCAAACACTGAATATATTCATACTGAAATGTATGTTATTGATATACAGGCGGTTGATACTAACGCGCCAATTACTACTCCAAATATTGCTGGTGGAACATATCATGTATTAAGTTCAATAATTTTGACAGCAGATGAACCGTCTACTATCTATTGGACGATAAATGGTCAAACTCCAACTGTTAATTCGTATGATGGTAAAGACACATCGCCTGTAACAATTCAATTGCAACAAGGAACAACTGTTTTAAAGTTTTTTGCAGTTGATGATCATGGAAATGAAGAAACTGTAAAATCTGAAACGTATATAATTGATCCCAGAGAAAACAACATAGTTCCAAAAAATGTGTTTGTGAGCCATCCATATATCAAGAATACGGTTGATATTTGCTGGGATGACATGACGCCGATTGAATCTGATATTGTAGGGTATAATGTATATCGATCGCAAGTTGATGGTCAACAACTTATGGATTTAGTATCACATGATACACTTACTTCTGAAGATGTATACACAAAAGAGCCAGGTACGTTTGTCAAAATTAATAACCAACTCATAACTGTGCCGTTTTATCGTGATCAACAATTAGATAGAATCGTAACGCAAGAAGATGTGTCTGAACAATTTAAGTTTAAGACATTGGCTGATGCAGCAACTGATTTTAGTGGTCAAATTGTAAATGCTGACTATTGGGAAGCTATTGATCCGGATCGATTGTTTAATCAGTCAGATGGTATTCATTTTACTGATGTTTATGGTGGAAGTAAAGAAGCTTATTTTCAATCAAAATTCAGAATGCGTAATGATTTTGAGATTGAAACAGCATATGAACAAATTGTATGGCCGGTGACAGATAATATTCGTCAAGAAGAAATGGCCTTTATTATTGCTGTAAATCAGTATACGTGCATTGAATTATCACGTATTAGACGCGAAGCCTATGATTATTATGTAAGTAGATTAATAGTGAATTCGCAAGAAATAAGTAAAGTTGAAACACAGACGATGGATTCAAAAGGACAAATAAAAATTGTTCGTTATGATAGCAATGTTTCAACATATTATTATGATGGGATAAGCTGGGTATTGTTAGAATCATATTTAAGTTTTTCTCGAGATGATTTGCAAGTAAGATTTTATGCTGTAAGTGCAGATAAACCTATTGATGTATTGTTTTCGTATTTTCACATTAATTCAGGTAATGCATATTTGCCGTTATTAAAAAATGTTGATGGTCAGTATTGTATTCAAACACAACATAAACCAATTATAGGAACAGATGATAAAGAATATACTGATAGTATTAATGAAGTTGAAGTCATTATTGATGGCCAAGTTGCTTTAATTGATAGAGTTGATGGTTTAAAAGGAACAATCATTCTTAAGACAGAGCGAGAATTTGATTATGTATTGGACAAATGGATTGAACCTGTTATTCCAACGCCTGAGTCGATTGCGACCGTGACTTATAAGTATAGATTGGCAGAGCTTAAGTTAAATTTACGAAGATTTCCTCATTATAAAGTTACTGCTGTACTTAGTAATGGTAGCGAAACAAGATTGTCATGGTGTACGTCTGTAACATTACAATCTGAGAAATTAGACTATATGTATCGAGAAGCTATTAGAAGAAATGCTTGGTTGTTAGATCAAGCTGGTGAACGTGTCTTGTTGTTTATTAAGAAAACAACAGGTGAAAGATGTCAGTGTTATAGATTAAATCAACGAACTCATAAACAACCAAAAGTTGGCAGTTGTTTAGAGTGCTGGGGCACTGGATTTATTGGCGGTTATGTTGGTCCGTTTGAAATAAAGATTTCACCGTTTCAGGCTGAACAAAAAATTACAATGACAGATCGCGGAATGCATCTTGACAATGTTGAAGATACGTGGACGACAATAACACCAGTAATAACACAGCGTGATTTTATTGTTCGTAGGAACGGTCAAATATATGCAATAGGTCCTGCTGCTAGACCTGAAGTTAAAGGTGAACCTACTCAACAACATTTTTCTGTAGAACACGTTGATTCAACAGATATACGATATAAATTTGTACAGTCATTAAATTTGTATGGATATCAGGATAGAGTTGGATTGAGAAAGGGTACAGATCATTATACTGAAAATCCAATAATTACAGATGGTGAAGTGACTGAACATGACAGACAACGCACTGATAAAGGACCGACCGTAACTAATGTTAAAAGAGGTCGAACAATAACATTTGAGAACACGCTTTACTAAATGTTGATAAGTTCTGTAATAAAAAAAGGAGAATCCTATGTCTTATGTTCAAACAGCTGAAGCAAAAATGAGACAGCAAGAACATGATGATAGAGAAAGATTATTTGACGATCATGATGGTTTTATGTATACGGCTGCATCATTTATTAGCGGGAATTATACTATAGATCAAGATGATGCACGAGACATAATGAAGTATTTGCATTTGGATTTAGTAAAAGTATTAGATATATTTCCTAAGAATAAAATAGATGAAAATGGCGATATAATCAACATTGTAATGAATGTCGGTGACACTATACAAGCACAGGCTGTTCTTCTTTATAGAGATAGTGATCATATAGATAAGGATGTAACGGGATATGCCGATTGCGAATGGATTACAGATCCATCGCCGACGACGTTTTTGACAGTGTCTCAAGGTTTGATTACTGCCACTTTAACAAGTACTGCTGATGTTGAAGTATATGCTAAAATTGGAGATTTTGAATCGCAAAGAATTAGGATAGAGGTGGCATAATGTATGATAATGGCGTATCAATTGCTCCAACTAGACGTTTAGGTCAACCGAGAACAAGCATAAATGATCAAGGTCATTTACCATTAGGATCAAAGATTGCAAATGTCAGTCAGAAGTTTAATGATGATACAGAAATAACTACAACTAGAACAGTGCATGTTCAAGATCCAGTAGCAAGAAACGAAAACTATATTGATGATCAGCGATTGACACCTGAGTCTAGAGATTTAGTTGGTAAAAAAGCACCGAATATGCCGACAACTGAATTTGATCAGTCAATTATGAATACTTTTAATGCTAAAACAAATGAAAATATGACATTAAATGAAGTTAAAGAACGTAAATTATCGTGTTATAATTTGGTTTCATTTCCGTTTACACAAGCAAAACCATTTGAATTGCCATCATGCCAAAGCTAAGTGTTAGACGGTTACCATTACGATTTGAGATTGAACAGTCACATAAAGTGAAAATTCATGAAATGCGACGAAAAGCAAAATATGATGTTGCGTTAACATTAGGATTACCAATAGAACATAGATTAGTTAATCTAGTTTATGACGCATCGCAAAAACGCGTAAAGATTCTATTAACTAATGATGATGAACTTTTGAAATATAGACAAATGCTTAACAACAAATTTCATATAGAGGTTCGTGAATGCAATTAAAAATGCGATATCTACATTTCAACTCGTCTGCATTACGAGAAGCTAGAGGTCGCATTATTGATGAAACTGCACGTAAAGGTGTTCAAATTTTTAGACAAGAAATAAGAAGAAGAAGGCTTATTAATACAGGTCATATGTTAGATAGTGTTGGTGCAACAATTAAACGAAATAGTGTAACATTTGACATAAATGCTGATTATGCTGGTATAATAAACGATGGTGTTCGTCGACATAAAATGAGATATTTAGTTGATGCAGGACCAATTCCATTAGTTACTAGACGTGGTCGTAAGATTTTTAGAGTTGCAACGCCTTCAAATATAAGAGAACGAGATCGATGGTTACATCCGGGATTCAAACGTGGCAAGGGATTCTTTGATAAAAGTGCAGATAAAATTGAAGCTGTTGCAAAAGAGCTTATAATAGATGAAGGTATAATATGAACAATTTAACGATTAATGAAGGTATATATGAATGTGCAACTTAATAATGGTCAACTTGGTGATAGAATATGGCATCAGCATACTAGGGCTTTAATGCCAGAGTATGTACGAGTTATTGGTCGTGTTATCGGCAAAGTTTTTATTCGTGATATCGCTAAAGAAGTTAGATACAATCAAGTTGTTGATATTTTGATAACTGATGCTAAACGATCTGATGACTTGGTTAGAGCAATTTCTCAAAAATGGGTTGACATAGTTTACGGAAAAGAATTTTTAGACAAAAAGAAATATTCATCAGAGATTCTACGTCAACCGTCACAGACGCAATTTGTAACCAATAACGCTAGACAGACTGTTGATTTAAGTGAAGTTAAAGTTTTAGCATCTCAAATTGCACAAGATGCTGCAAATAGATCAGTAATGTCAATTAGAGAGTCATTGGATGAATTACAAGAATCAATTAAGAATTCAAAAAGTTCATCAATTGATGTTGACCAAGTTATAAAAGAGTTGACGACTAAATTGCCACAACAAGCACAAGTCAATGAAAAATCTAAATTTGATGATGAAATTGCTAATAACGTATTTATTAATCTTGACGAACAGAAAGAGCTAAAAACAAATATACAACAAGACGGTTTGGGGACTGTTACGAAGCGCAAAGGTAAGAAAGCCAAGATGACAATTAAACGATTAAAACATATTAACAAAGGAGATGGTAATGGAAATGTCTAGCCCTAAGAAAATTCGACGGCATCGATCACGTGAGGAGAAGCGTCAACTTCGTGAAGATACTAATGAAGAGACCCAAGATACTCAAAAAGTTCAGACACAAGAGGAAGAAAAAGTAGTGAAGGCAAAAGTTAAACGTAGATTTGGTGTAGGTTTAGATATAGGAACATCATTTATTAATAGAGCGACTATTGATGATGATGACGATATTGATATCAGAACGCAACGAGATGCATTTTTTGATATCGAAAATGATAAATTTGCAAGGAATATGTTGACGACAAATAATGCAAATTATATCGTATCTGACGATTCAAAATTATTATATGTAATTGGTCAGGAAGCAATCAATTTCGCTAATGTATTCAAGCGTGAAGTTCGTAGGCCTCTGCATAAAGGTGTGATTAGTACAAGGGAACCCGAAGCATTATTGATGATTAAGACAATCATTACTAATATATTAGGTAAACCTGTAACAGAAAATGAAGTTTGTCAATTTTCAGTGCCGGCTGAGCCTATTGATGCAGATTACAATATCATATATCATAGAAACATTTTACAATCGTTTGTCGAATCTGCTGGATATAAAGCAGTACCGATCAATGAGGCTAGAGCTGTTTGTTATTCAGAATTAGATGACGACGGATTTACTGGTCTTGCTATTAGTTTTGGTGCTGGTATGGTGAATGTGTCATTAACATATATGGGTGCAGGATCAATTGAGTTTAGTTTGTCAAGAGCAGGTGATTGGATTGATGAGAATGCAGCAAAAGCTATTGGTGAGAGAGCAACAAAAATGGTTGCTGTAAAAGAAGCTGGTCTTGATTTATTGAAACCAAAAGATAGATATGAAGAGTCAATCAGCATCTTTTATCGTAATTTTATAGCATATGTCGTAAAAAAGTTTGAACAGAAATTGTCGCAAACTGAAGATATTCCAGAATTTCCTGAACCTATTACTATTATTTTGGCAGGTGGAACGTCACTTGTGAAATCATTTGATGTTGTGTTTAAGCAAGAAATTGATAAGATTAAGTTACCGTTTAGAATCAAAGAAATCAAACTAGCTGAAGATCAATTATTTGCTGTTGCAAAAGGTTGTCTATATTCTGCATTGTCTGAATACGAAGATGAATAAAGGAGGAAACTATGTCGAATTCAGAGAACAAGATTGTTAGTAAAATTGTAAAAGAAGCTAACATTGGAATAAAGAAACAAGCGAAATTGTTTAATCGCGATGATATCGTGACACTTGTCGACCAAGTACAAGGATTAAATAAAGGAACGAATTACAAAGTTATTGATAATTCAAATCCTGGGTATATTACGATTGCTACATTTGATCCGTCTGATAGTGATGATACTATTGGGGAAAGAATTGGTGAATTTAGAACTGATAGATTCGTCCATGTCAACGATGTGTACTAAGGTTAATAATGTTTTACAGAATAACAAATGTTGTTAAAAAAATTATCATTCAAGAGTTACAAGAGCTCTTTAAGGATCATCCTGTTTTTAGTGATGAATTAGTTATCACTAATAAGTATTCATTTGAAGAACGTCCAAAATATGCTATAATTGTTAAAACAGCATCTGCTAAATCACAAAAACTGTCATTAGATAATTATAAGGGAATTGTTCAATCATATGTTACTTTAGCTAATTTAAAGAACACTCCTGGTCGCATGATAGAATGGGTTAGAGAAGATGTAGCAAACATAAGTAATGTAGTTAAGCCCGGATTTTATGTTGTTGAAATGGTAGAAGATGATCAATTTACAGTGTCTGCTTATCTTACTGTTGCTGATGAAGTGTTAACGATTGAGACGAATGGTTTTGAACATGCTTTTTTACAACATCAAAACATTAATCCTAACAGTGAATTAGTTTTGACAGAAACTGGTCGAAGATTACAACCTAACGAGCATTATACGATTGATAATAGCACGGGTGAAATTACTTTTTTGCAACCAACAGAAGATTATGAAACTATTTCTGTTGATTATCAATACATTGGTAATGTTACTGGACCGTTTACTGTTCAACCAGAAACAGTTGATCAATTGGCAATACCAGGTGTTGTTTTAGCATTTGGTAATTTTTTAAAGAAGGGTGGTTTACAAGTAGTAGTTGTGTATCCTGACAGACAAGAAGTAGCAAAATCATATTTAGGCAAATGGAATATGACATTAAGTTTGGGTGCGGTTGCTCAAGACACTGATACACAAGAACAATTGATAGATTTAGCATCTATGTATATATGGTCTGTATTACAAGAAAAATTAGTTAATGATGGTATATATGTGTCAGAATTTAATATTGGTGGTGAATCTGAAGATGATGAAGTGAAGAGTGCTAATGAATTATCGTATATGGGTGATTTATCGTTTAATGTTGATGTTGAATGGGAAGCTTTTCAACCAATTCTCGGTGTAATTAAGAACGTGTTTCTTAATCGTGTCGAAGATTTTGGACAATATGATGATGCAGAACATGAAATTAGAAGTAAACGACCGTTTAATATATCGCAAAGAGGAGTTGACTACATGACAGGTTTACAACCTGTTGAAAATTTAGATCCTTTCCTGATAAGACCTCTTCCAAAATATACTCTGGTGCAATCAAGCACGCACGTTGGGTAGAAAAATTATGAATGATGAACAAATCATTCATGACATAGTTCACGAATTGTCAAGTGAAAAGAAAAAACCCACAGGTCATCCGGCAAGTAGGCGTTTGCCCAAAAGAGTATATATGGATGTCGCTATACCGGCAGTTGGTGACTGGCCAAAATATAGCGATCCCATCAAAAGTCGCGAACAATAATCATTTCTTTATTTTTATACTATTTTTGATAATTGTATCATCTAGTTTTAAGGTGAAAAGTCTTTTCATTATTGGGAGTCAGATTATATGAGTCAACCCTATGTCGGCAATTATTCATACAGCATTAACGATTTAGAGACTAGTTCTAAAAAGCGTTATTTGATGGCGGGTCAAAAAGGAAAACCCGTTTTAGATGAAGAACTTTCTGAAGTTAATTTCAGAAATTTTGATCTTAAAAGACGCATTTGGGAGCGTAATGCTGGTGATGCTGCATTGGGTCGTGATTCATTTGAAATTGTCCAAAGTTCAACAACGACTGTTAGTAACTTCACGATAAAAGGTGGGACAGCTGAAGATCCAGCTGTGCTATTTATACAAGGCTATCCGCTATTACTCTTTGGCGACATCGAATATAATCAACAAAACAATACTGGCGCGTTAACTGATGATGACTATACAGAGACATTAATTCCTGGAATAAGTACGCCTACGTCTGATCGCACAGATACAGTTTATGTTGATTGCTATTTAGCCGAAGTTAGTTCTGAAACTGGCAGTGAATATCAAGATCCAGCGATTAAAGATGCTGTCTTGGGATTACAGACTGCTAATAGGTTTAGAATTGTTCAAGATATACGAGTTGAAGAAGGATCAACGACGATACCTATTGACGGTGTTGATGGCAATGGTATATATCATAGATATTATAAGTTAGCAGAACTTGATAGGCATAATGGTGTGCCTGATATTTATACAGCTGATATTACTGACATGCGAACAGTTACGACGTCGCTTAAGGAAATATCAAATGGATATGGTGATATTCATGTAAGAAATGCTATTGTCGATAATGATCTTGATGTTCATGGCACACTTACAATCATTAATACATCTGAAACTAATCAAGAAAAATTAGTTATCACTTGCAATGACCCTGGCGTTGTTGCAATGGTAGTTAACAAGTCAGAAAATGGTGATGCAGTTCAAATCAATAAGACATCAGGCACCGGCTATGCATTGATTGTTAACAGCGGTTATGTCGGCATTAATACAAGTGCACCATCTGAGGCACTTTTCATTCATCAACAACGTTTGGGCATATTGGGTTCAAATGGCGCACAAATACGTTTGTCTGGAAATGATCATACTGCTGGCGCTTTATATACAACAAATAACTATCCATTGTATTTAGGTGTAAATAATATAGCTGAAAGAATTGTAATAGCGGCAACAACTGGTTATGTTGGTATTCATACTACAAACCCAAGTAACGAATTAGATGTTAATGGTACAATTAGAATTAGAGGTGGATTGCCAGCTGCTGGCAATTTATTACAGTCAGATGCAACAGGTGTTGGCACATGGGTTAGTCAGTCATCTATTGATGATAATGACTGGGTAGAAAGTGGAAATGATGTTTACTTTAATAAATCAGGCAATGTTGGAATTAATACATCTTCTCCGTCAAACGCTAAACTTGACGTTAATGGTCAAATAAGAATGCGTACAGATGCCGCATCTGGAAAGATTATAATTTCAGATGCAAATGGTGTAATGAGTTGGGTTAGTCAAACAGCGATTAGTGACGGTGACTGGGTTGTTAGTGGAAGTAATGTTTATAACAACACTGGCAATATTGGCATAGGCACTAGCAACCCAACAAAGAAATTTGCTGTTCAAGCAGCTGCATCTGATGGTATGTATTTATGGAATAGTTCGTCTGCAGAACGAGGAAAATTAGCATTTGATGCATCATCAAATGCAGTATTAGAATTAAGGAATGCAGCTGGTAATCCGCAAGTTCTTTTAGATTCTAGCACTGGTGCTAATTATATATTTGCCGGAGATACAGGTATTGGTACTGCTACTCCTGGTGCAAAACTTGATGTTGAAGGCAATTTTAGAGTACTGAACGGTACAACTATTAATGAGTTTTCAACTGATGGAACATTAGCAGGTGACTCTGATGACGCTGTACCGACTGAGAAAGCTGTCAAAACATATATTGATCAATATAGTCATTGGATTAAAACGTCGACAACAGTGCATTTACAAACAGGATCTAATAATGTTGGTATAGGTACTGCATCATCGACATATAAATTAAGAGTAGAAGGCACATCATATTTGAATGGTTCAACTGATATTAAAGGTGATTTGACAATTACTGATCAGGATTCTACTGATGTTATTGTTAAAATGTATGATAGTGGTGATGATGGTGTTATTGATGTTTATCAAAATAATGCTGTTACAACTAAAATTCATGGTAATGGAACAAGCTATTTTAAAGGTGGTAGCGTTGGAATAGGAACAGAAACGCCTGCTACAACACTTGATGTTGAAGGTACACTTAGAGTATTGAATGGCACGTCAATTAATGAATTTTCAACAGATGGTACAATGGCTGGTGATTCAGACGACGCTGTGCCAACAGAAAAAGCTGTCAGAACTTATGTTACTAGTAATGCTGGTCAGTGGAATAGAATATCATCGGTGTTGTCGCCGAAGACAATAACAGATGGTGTTAGTGTCGGTCAAACTGCCGGAGTCGCAAATACACTTTCAGTTAATGGTAGAGTATCTGTTACTGGTACTAGCACTACACAATCAGCAATTTATAGTATTGCAGGCGGACCTGGTGCAGCTGTGCAGGCTGTTCAGGATAATGCAAATGGTTATGCTATTGAATCTAATGCTTCTGATACTACAGGATATATTTTGATTGGTAAAAGTGGTGCAAGTACAAGATTTACAATGAGGGGTAGTGGTAATACTCGTTGGGCAGCTGGTGGAATAGCTATAAATGAAGCTGAAGTTTCAACTACTGGTTATTTACAAGCTACTGGTCGTATAGTATGTACTGGTACTAGTACTACAC